>Ga0137412_10000923_pt1 | contig 21955 bp, 18 predicted proteins | sample CZODoug2_1_16fun_FD_122160 | JGI IMG/M metagenome (GOLD analysis project Ga0137412, IMG submission 122160) | Vadose zone soil fungal communities from Angelo Coast Range Reserve, California, USA - CZODoug2_1_16fungal (Hybrid Assembly) | ecosystem: Environmental > Terrestrial > Soil > Vadose zone... | reverse complement strand
TCGGCGGCATCGTGATTCGCCATTTCGAATGACGTGAGGAACGGCTGCTCTGCCTGTGCCGCGAGCGACGACGCGCGCCCATCGCGAAAGAATCCGCCGGTGGGTACCGAAGCAATGGAAAAAGGCGGAGTGAACGAGGCGTACGCCAGTGACGGCGCATTGCGAAACCCCGTCTGATCCATATTGACGCCGCCCAACGGCACCGGCAAACCATGATCGGTGGCCGGATCGGTGGTGAACGCGCGAGCGGCGACGTGACAGGTGGCGCACGACTGGCGTCCGGAGGCGGAGAGACTGGCATCGGAAAAGAGCGCTTTACCGGCCACCGCGGCCACTGACGGCGTTTCCGACGCCGGAGGCGCCGACCTAGGGGACCCGCCGCCGCACCCGGCCAGGGCGATTACTGCCAGAATGATCGCGGTCGCCAACCCAAGCGCAGCACCTGTCCTTCCATCCGCGTATCCATCCACCCAGGTATCCATCCGCCCTCGTTCTTCGAAATCATTGGTTTGTCCGGCGCTTAATCGTCTTCCGCATCCAAATGCGAGTACAAATGCTATCGAGAATGATTCGCATTTGCAACATGAATGATGAGGGCGTTTCGGACTGCGGCCCCGCCGCCGCGTGAAATCGCCGGATACCGCGCCCCGCGAGCGGCGTAATGAGGCTGCCGACCATATGCGGCCTGTTTGCCATAGAATTTGCGCTCAATGGCGCGAGGGAGTGACATGAAGTGAGCTGTCTCTGGGATTCCATAGCGCCGTCCGGCGCAGCGATCAGCGGTGAATTTCACGGCCGCGGCGCTTCGGTCGTGCTTCGAGAGTTGGCCGCGGGATCGACGCTCGGAGCGGCGCTCGAAGCGCTTCGCGGCCGCTCGGTGCTCATCGCAACGCATGAGCAGCTGCCGACGGCGCTGGCACTGGTCGAACTCGACGGCGTCGCGCGGCGAATGGTTCTGTGCACCCCTGATCTCACGCCCGAGCAGCTCGCCGCAGTTGCGGCGACCGCGCAAGCCGACGCCATCATCTTGGAAGCGCCTTTGGGCGCCTCGGCCCTCGGTTCCTCGGCCCTCGACTCGTTAACGCCCTACGTGGTAACGCCGCGGCCCGTTCCGGCAGCCATCGAGCGGCGCACCGGCCTCGCGACGGAGTGGATCTTGCTGACCTCAGGGACCACGGGTACGCCGAAGCTGGTCGTCCATACCCTGCAGAGTCTCGGCGGTGCCCTGCCGACGCAGACGCCGGCCGGGCGGCGGTCGATTTGGAGTACCTTCTACGACATCCGCCGCTACGGCGGTTTGCAGATTTATCTGCGCGCGGCGTTGTCGGGCTCGCCGCTGGTCCTTTCAAGCTCGGGCGAGCCGGCCCCGGATTTTCTCGCTCGCGCAGCGGCGGCCGGCGTCACGCATATTTCGGGTACGCCCTCGCACTGGCGGCGCGCGCTCATGAGCGGCCAGGCCGCAATGCTCAACCCCGATTACGTCAGACTGTCGGGCGAAGTCGCCGATCAGGCGGTGCTCGACAATCTTCGCGCGGTCTATCCGAACGCCCGCATCGCACATGCTTTTGCATCCACCGAAGCCGGCGTGGCCTTCGACGTGAACGACGGCCTCGCCGGATTTCCGGCGGCGTTCGTCGAGGTTCCGGCCGGCGAGATCGAGCTGAAAGTCATGGATCACACGTTGCGAATCCGTTCCGGCCGCAACGCCGCCCGCTACTTGGGCGCTGCGCCCGGCGTCCTGGTGAGCGACGACGGTTACGTCGATACCGGCGACATGGTCGAGCTCGTGGACGGGCGCTATTATTTCAGGGGCCGCGTAGGCGGCGTCATCAACGTCGGCGGTCTCAAGGTGTATCCCGAAGAGGTCGAGTCGGTGCTGAACGCCGATCCGCGGGTCCGCATGTCCCTGGTCCGCGCTCGGCGCAATCCCATCACCGGCGCAGTCGTGGTCGCCGACGTGGTACTCGCAAACCCGACGAGCCAGGCCGCCTCGGATACACCGGATACCATCAAGAACGCTCTGCTCGATGCCTGCCGTCGAACCCTGGCCGCGCACAAGGTGCCGGCATTGTTGCGCTTCGTGCCGGCGTTGGAATTCACGGCGGCCGGCAAGTTGGTGCGGCCCAACGCCTAATCAGAATCGGATGGAACCGGCCGAGATGGCCGCGTACAACGCGGCATCGAGAGGCACGTAGGCTTGCGTGCGCGGATCATCGAAATACAACTTGTCCTTGATGCGAGCCGGATCGAACCCTGCGTTCATCAAGTCTTGCTTGCGCGGCTTGAATGTGCCGGTGGATTCGATGGTGTTCAGCAGCCGTAGGAACACCGGACGTGCGTACGCCGGCAGACGCTGCGCGACGTCGGCGCGGAACACCGTGAGATCGAATTGCGCATTCACGACCAATGCGGCGGTTCCGGCGCGGCCATCGGCGCCGGGCACCGCGACGCCATACACCACTCCGTCGACGATGCCGCGGCTCGCCGTAAGCGCGGTCAACACCTCGGCCGTCGAGACGTTCTCGCCCTTCCAGCGGTAGGTCTCGCCGACCCGATCCACGAAATAGTAGAAGCCGCGTTCATCTCGGCGCATCAAGTCGCCGGTGCGGTACCACGAATCACCTTCCTTGAAGACATGGCGCAGCACCTTGCGCGCGGATGCTTCCGAGTCCGCATAGCCTTCGAATCGGCCGGCAAGCCCGGGGCCTGCGCCGGGGATGAAACCGACCGCCTCACCCACCTCGTTGGGCTGGCACCGCTCGCAGAATCCGTCGGCGTTGCGCGTGGGTTCGCCGCTGTCCACGTCGAATCGCAGCAACGCCACGGGCAGGCGATGCGCGAGAAACGACGGTATCTTGCCGATCGCGCCGGGACGTCCCTCGCAGTTGTAGAGCGAGAAATTCCCCTCGGTCGACGCGTAGTACTCGAGAATTCGGGGGATTTTGAAGCGGCTCTGAAAGGTCTCCCAGACTTCCGGCCGCAGACCGTTTCCGCAGGCGATGCGGAGCTCATGCTCGGTTTCAATCTCCTGATGCGCTGCGTTGACGAGGTAGCGGCATAGCTCGCCGATGTATTGGAACAACGTGCAGCGCTCATCGCGCACGTCGCGCCAGAAGTCCGAGGCGGAGAACCGGGTGCGAATCACCACGGCGCCTCCGCCGACCAAGGTGGCGCCGGTTGCGACCACGCCCCCCACGCTGTGGTAGAGCGGCAGGCAATTGAACATGCGATCGGTCGGCCGCGTGTCCATCAAACCGGCAAACCAATGGCTCCATTGCATGACTCGGTAATGACTGACCTTGGCGGCCTTGGGGAGGCCCGTGGTGCCCGACGTGTAGATATAAAGCGCGGTGCCGTCGAGCGGCGGCGGCACGCACTCCGAGTCCTGCAATTCGTCGGCCGAAAATCCGGCCAGTTCAGGCGCCAGCGGCGCGAGATCTTCCGTGCTCGGCCCATGCACGCGGCAATAGAGATCCTTGTCCAGGCGCGCGCGCACCGCGATCAGCCGCGAGGCGGCGTCGCTGCCGACGATGAGCGCGCGCGGCGCGACGATGCTGATCGAGTGGACCAACGCGTCTCCCGCAAGATTGTTGTTGATGAGGGCGACCACGGCGCCGATCCTCGTCAGGCCGAGCCAGATCGCCATATATTCCGCGCAATTCGACATCATCAGGCCGACGGTGTCCTTCGGCCGCAGGCCTCGGGCGAGCCCCCAACGCGCGTACTGGCTGCAGCGAATCGCGAGCGCCCGATAACTCAACGTGGCTTCAGTCGACACGAGTGCAGGCGCCGCATCAAATTCGTTCGCCAGGCGGCCGATCAACACCGGCAGCGTCACTCCAAGCTGGTCGATGGGCGCGGTCCGTTCCAGGGCGCGGATCCACGCCTCGCGCGCGAATTTCGCATTCGCCTCCGGGGGTTGTACTGCAGGAATATTCATTTGGCCGCTTTCGTTGGAATTGCGAACCGTACCACGACTGCCCACGGTGTTCGAGTTACACTGTCCGCACTTTTGCAACCAAAATTCGTGGCAATGAAACTGGAAACCATCGCAATTCACGGCGGCTTCGACTCGGACCCGGCGACGAAGGCAGTCGCCGTGCCGATTTATCAGACGGCCGCGTACTCGTTCGACAGCGCCGAGCACGGCGCCGCGCTGTTCAACCTCGAAGTGCCGGGTTACCGCTACAGCCGAATCAGCAACCCGACGAGCGACGTGCTCGAGCAGCGCGTCACCGAACTCGAGGGCGGAGTCGAATCCCTGAGCGTCGCCTCGGGGCAAACCGCGCTGTACTATGCGGCGTTGAACGCCACGGAAATGGGCCGCAACATCGTCTCGGTGCCGCAGCTCTATGGCACGACCTACACTCTCTTCGCCCATATTCTGCCGAAGATGGGCGTGCAAGTGCGATTCGCGAAAACCGACCAGGCCGCCGATCTCGAGGCGCTCATCGACGACGACACGCGCGCGATCTTCTGCGAGACCGTCGGCAATCCTGCCGGCAATGTATGCGATCTCGAAGCGCTCGCCGCGGTCGCCCATCGCCACCGCATGCCGCTGATCGTCGACAACACGGTGGCCACGCCGATGCTGGTGCGGCCGGTCGATTACGGCGCGGACGTCGTGATCCATTCATTGACGAAATTCATGGGCGGCCATGGAACCACGCTCGGCGGCATCGTCGTCGATTGCGGCACATTCTCGTGGACGGACAACGCCGCCCGCTACCCCATGTTCACGCAACCCGACGAGTCCTATCATGGACTCGTGTACACCGACCACTACGGCGCCGCCGCCTTCATCGGCCGCTGCCGCAGCGTCTACCAGCGCACCATGGGCGCCGTGCTCTCGCCGATGAATGCGTTTCTATTGCTGCAAGGCATCGAAACGGTGGCCCTGCGGATCGATCGGCATGTCGAGAACGCACTCAAGGTGGCCGAATATCTCCGCGATGATTCGCGCGTCGAGTCGGTGAATTTTGCGGGTTTCGCCGATAGTCCCTATTATCCCTTGGTGCAGAAGTACCTGGGCGGCAGGGCCTGCTCGCTCATGACCTTCGAGATCCGCGGCGGACTTAAAGCGGGCATGCGCTTCTACAACTCGCTCAAGCTTTTCAAGCGCCTGGTGAATTTAGGCGATGCGAAATCGCTCGCCTGCCATCCGGCGTCGACGACGCACCGGCAAATGACGCCGGCGGAGCAGCTGGCCGCGGGCGTGGCGCCCGGCGGCATTCGCTTGAGCGTGGGAATCGAGCACATCGACGACATCCTCGCCGATCTCGATCAAGCGCTCGGGCTGGCCGTCGGCTAGGCTGGGCGCCCGAGCCACGTGGAACCGACTCCACTGCCGGGCGTCGCTGCAGCCCTATTTCCGAGCCCGCCGGAGCGCCGGCGTATCGAGGAATGGCTAACCGACGAACTGCCGCGCGTGTTGCAGCGCATTCAAGCGGGCCCGGTCACGCCGACCATCGACATGGCCGCGTTTCGCGCCGAACTCGAGACCTACGATTTCGGCCAACCCCAGTCTCTCGAGAAATTGCTGCACTGGACCATCGAGCGAATGGAACATGGCATCGTCCAAATGGCCAACCCGCGTTATTTCGGGCTGTTCAACCCCGGGCCCAACTTTCCGGCGCAGTGTGCGGACCGCGTTGCCAGCCTGTTCAATCCGCAGTTGGCGAGTTCGGCTTCCTCACCCGTGCCGGTGGAATTGGAACGGCACGTGATCCGCGCGATCGCGCAGCGCGCAGCGCTCGGCGGCGACGCGACCGGGCACTTTGCCACCGGCGGCTCCGAGGCGAACTACACGGCGCTGCTCTGTGCCTTGACCGGAGCGCATCCCGGTTTCGCCGTCGACGGTGCGCGCGCCTTCGCCGGCCCCGCAAGGTTCTACACGTCACGCGACTGTCACATCGCGTGGCTGAAAATCGCCCACCAGGCGGGAGTCGGCCGTGCGGCGCTGCGCCTGGTCGATACCGACGGCCGGGGCCGCATGGATCCGCGGGCGCTGCTGCGCGCCATCACCGAGGACCGGGCCAACGGCGCCGTGCCGGTGATGGTGGTGGCCACTGCCGGCACCACCGCCGCCGGCATGATCGACCCGTTGCACGCCTGCGCCGACATCGCGCAGCAGGAAAGTCTTTGGTACCACGTCGACGCCGCCTGGGGCGGCGCGGCGCTCGCGTCGGATCGATTGCGCGAGGTGCTCGCGGGAATCGAGCGCGCCGACTCGATCACCATTGATGCGCATAAATGGATGGCCACCACCATGGGCTGCGCCATATTCATTACGCGCCATGGACCTCTCTTGTACGAGGCATTTCACGCCTCGACCAGCTTCATGCCGTCGAACGTCTCGGGTCTCGATCCCTATCTCAATAGCGTGCAGTGGTCGCGCCGCTTCTTGGGATTACGTTTGTTTCTTGCGTTGGCGGCCGCCGGCTGGGAAGGCCTCGGTGCGCACGTGGAGCGCAGCGTGGAGGTGGTGGATAGAATCAAGGAACGGCTCATCGGCCTCGGGTGGACCGTCGCCAATGATTCCCGTCTCGCTGTACTCGATGCCGTGCCGCCGGCCGAACTCGGGGACGTTCGAGACCTGGTGCGCCGCGTGGTGGCCGAAGGCCGGGCGTGGGTGGCGCCCACCACGTTCGAGGGCCGCGACGTGGTTCGCATCTGCGCCACCAATGGCGAAACGACCCTCGAGGACGTGGACGCCCTGGTCGCCGCCCTCAACGCCCGCCGCTAGGGCTTGCGCTGGGAGAGTGTCCGGACGACGAGAGCTTCGATCGCCGCCACCGAATGGAAATTCTCCGGCGTGATATCCGACTGCGGAATGGCGATATCGAACTCGAGTTCGACCGCCAGCATCAGATTCACCATTTTCAGCGAGCTGATCCCTAAGTCGCTCAACTGCTGCTCGACCGGGAACGGGTGAGGCAGGGCCGCATTGGCGCCAAGCGTCTGTTTCACCAGAGCAACGAGCTGCTCGCCCACCCCCTCAAGCGTCTTCGAATCCACTCGGTACACTCCTGCAAAATGCCGGCCAATCATACCGTGCGGCGCGGTACGGCGTTGACATGAGATTGACAAGAATACTTTGCACAGCCTGTCACACAATATAGCCAAAGATTTGCCTATGCTGCGGAACCTGAGTCAGGCGTCATAAGTCCCGATTTAGCGGGTAATTTTCGGTTGTCCGCCTGGGGGACTCTCCGCATAATGCCTTCGAGACCACCTTAAACCGTATGTGATCGGGGATAATCGATGGAACCTCAGCGAACGCCGGGTGCGGCCCGGGTAATCAGTGTCCGCCAGAACGACTTGACGGGACGCGCCCGCGCGGCGGCCGAAGTCGCCAAAGCGAGCGCTGCGGCGGTAGACGCGGAAGCTCGTTTCCCCAGCGAGGCCTTTGCCGAAATTCGCAGGCAGCGCCTGCTCGGCATCCAGGTCCCGCAAGCCTTGGGCGGTGACGCCGCGAGCATCGCGGAAATCGCCGACGTGTGCTACATCCTGGGCCAGGCCTGCTCGTCGACCGGGCTGATCTACGCCATGCACCAGATCAAGATGGCGTGCATCACACGTCACACCAAGGGCAATGCCGCATTGGAACGCATTCTGGGCCGCATCGCGGCCGAGCAGCTGCTCATGGCGTCGTCAACCACCGAGGGCCAGGCCGGAGGCAACGTGCGTTCGAGCGAGGCCGCCATCGAACATGACGGCGCGCAAGTCACCCTCGAGCGCAAGGCAACGGTCATTTCCTATGCCGTCGAGGCCGATGGCGTCGTCACCACCGCGCGCCGCGCGGCCGACGCCGCGGGTTCCGACCAAGTGTTGCTGGTCCTGCTGAAGGCGGACTACACTCTCGAGCGCTTGCAGGTTTGGGACACCCTCGGCATGCGCGGGACACACAGCGAAGGCTTCACGTTGCGCGCGCGCGCCGCGGCCGAACAAATCATGCCGGAACCCTACGAGCGAATTCACGCGCAAACCATGGTGCCCTTCGCCCACTTGTTGTGGGGTTCGGTGTGGGCGGGGATTGCCGCCGCCGCCGTCGGCAAAGCGCAGGCCTTCATTCGTCATGCGGCCCGCGGCTCGAACGGCCAAATGCCCCCGGGCGCGCCGCACTTCACGCAGGCGGTCTCGACGCTCCGAACCCTGCGGGGTGTGCTCGCGGCCAACCTCCGCAGCTACGAAGCGATCATGTCGGATGAAAAGGCGATCTCATCTCTCGAGTTTCAGGCCATGATCACCTTGACCAAGGTACAGGCGTCGGAACTCGCGGTGACCGCCGTGCTGAGCTCGCTGCGCGCCTGCGGTTTGTCCGGCTATCGCAATGACACCGAGTTCACCATCGGCCGGCTGCTGCGGGACGTGCTGTCCGCGCCGCTTATGATCAACAATGATCGCATCCTCGCCAATCTCGCCACGACGTCCCTGATGACGCCGTTGCCAACTTCAATCAGTGGTTGAAACTCCTATGTCTACCGTCAACAATTCTGGTTCCGCCGCCGTCAATGCTCCGGCCGATCCGCTTGCCTCGATCGCAGAGGGACTTTTTCGGTCCATGGGCGTCGATGGGGTGTACGCACGCACTGCGCTGTATACCCACGCCGTCGAGCGCCTCGAAGCGTACATAACGCGGCAACGAGATCCCAGCGCCGAAATCATGCGCTTCCCGCCGGTGATGAGCCGCAAGCAATTGGAGAAATCGGGCTACCTCAAGAGCTTCCCCAATTTGCTGGGCTGCGTCTGCGCCCTGCACGGTTCCGAAGCGTCGATCCGATCGGCGGTCGACCGCTATGACAACGGCGGCGACTGGACTACGTCGGTAACCTCCTCCGATCTCGTGCTGTCGCCGGCGGCGTGCTATCCCGTATATCCCATCGTGGCTGCGCGCGGCCAGCTGCCGGCCGGCGGTTTGCAGTTCGACATCGAAGCCGACGTGTTCAGACATGAACCGTCGCGCAGCCTGGATCGCCTGCAATCCTTTCGGATGCGCGAATTCGTCAGAATCGGCTCGCCGCAGGAAATCTTGGAATTCCGCGAAAGTTGGATGGCCAAGGCACCGCTGCTCGCGGCCGACCTCAATCTGCCCTTCAGCATCGAGGTCGCGAACGATCCGTTTTTTGGCCGCGTCGGCCAAGTCATGGCTGTCAGCCAACGCCAGCAAGCGCTGAAATTCGAGTTGCTGATCCCCTACTATTCCGGTGCCTCACCCACCGCATGCATGAGCTTCAACTATCATCGCGAGCACTTCGGCCAGGTCTGGGGCATTCACGACGAGAAGAACGAGTTGGCGCACACCAGTTGCGTCGCGTTTGGAATCGACCGGCTGGCCGTTGCGTTATTCGCCAATCACGGCCTGGACCTCCAGAAATGGCCGGCGGTGACCAGGACTGCCTTGGCTCTCTGACGTTGCCCGGACGCTAACGTGCCGCTCGACCCGCGCGTCAAACGGTTCTTGGATGCGCTGGCGGCGGGCAGGCCGCCCAACGCGCTCGATACCTCGGTAGCGCAGCGCCGTCTGGGCCTCACGGAGCTCATGAAGCTGGCGGGTCCCGAAGCCGCGGTGGAGCACATCGAGGACCGAACTCTGCCCGGACCAGCCGGGCCGCTCGGAGTGAGGATCTATACGCCCCTCCTCGTCGGGCTGCCTCTCGCTGCCGATCTGCCTCTCGCTACCGATCTGCCTCTCCCGACCGATCTGCCCCTCGCTCCCGGACCCCCGCTGCTGCCGGGACTCATCTACTTTCACGGCGGCGGTCTCGTGGCCGGCACCGTGTCCACGCATGACTCGATCGCGCGGGCGCTCGCGAATGCGGGCGCCTGCCGGGTGGTCTCCGTCGAATACCGTCTGGCTCCGGAACACCCGTTTCCCGCGGCTCTCGACGACGCCCTGGCGGCGGTTACACATATCGGTGCGCATGCCGCCGAATTCGGCATCGACGGCATGCGCCTCGGCATATGCGGGGATTCGGCGGGCGGCACCCTCGCCGCAGCCACCGTCCAAACGGTCGCTCGAATCGGCAGCCCGCGGCTGGCGTTGCAATTGCTGATTTGCCCGATTCTGGATTACAGCCGCTCGACCGAGTCCCGACGGGACCTCGCCAGCGGCTATCTGGTCGATCAGGCCACGCTCGATCACGATCTCCTGCACTATGCGCCGCCGGGAACCGATCCGGCCGACCCTCGAATCTCGCCGCTGCGCGCCGACCATGTGGGCGGTCAGCCCCGCACTCTGATTCACACGGCGGAATTCGATCCGCTGCGCGACGAAGGACGCGACTATTTCGAACGCCTTGTCCGCGCGCACGCCGAAGTGTCCTACACTTGCCACCCAGGTATGATTCATCTTTTCTACGGCCTGGGGGCCGTTATTCCGTATGCCCGGACCGCGTTCGAGCAGATCGGCGGTGAAATTCGGGCTGCGTTGGCCTGACCGAAGGAGAGAGCACAGTGGCGGAACGCGTCGTTGCGGAACGCATGATTCGGGACCTGCATGCAGCGCGCGTCGGCGGCGATCTCGCCGGCCTGTGCCGGCTGTTTGCGGACCACGGCCGGTTTGAAATCGTCGGCGCCAGCGCCGACAAACCCATCGCGATCCGCGCAAGCGGCATTGCGGAGTTTCGGCCGTGGCTCGCCATGATGGTCAAGGTGTTTCGGCTCAGCGACTACACCCTGTTGTCGCTGGTGGTCGAATGGCCCCGAGCCACCGCGCACTGGCGCACCGACATTTACTCCAAGGTCACCGGCGTCACCATCCCCACCGAACTCGTCGATCTCGTGGAACTGAGTGAAGACCGCATCTTGAACTACACCGAGTTTTTCGCACCTCGCTGAAGCCGCCGACCGCAAGGATCCCGATGCCGGTGGACGAACCGCAATGGTTGAGCATCGCGCGCGAATTGCGCGCCGTCGCGCAGACCGGCCTCGCCTTCAGCACGGACCGCTTCGACCGGCAACGCTATGAACGCGTGCGCGAATTGGCGGGGTCGCTGCTGGCCCTGGGATCAGATGCCGACTACGACGTGATCTTGAGCATCCTGCGCGCGGACAACGGGTACGCGACGCCCAAGGTCGATGTGCGGGGCGCCGCCTTCGTCGATGGGCGCGTGCTCATGGTGCGCGAGATCAGCGACGGCAAGTGGACCCTCCCCGGTGGTTGGGCGGATGTCAATCAAACCGCCGGCGAGTGCGTGGTGCGCGAAATCGCCGAAGAATCCGGATTTGAGGCTCGGATCCTCAAACTCGCGGCCGTGTACGACTACCAACGCAGAAACCGCCCGGCTCGCCATATCGACTCGATCTACAAGATGTTCTTCATCTGCGAAATCACGGGAGGCGCCGCCCGCATCAGCGACGAGACCAGCGAGGTGGCGTTCTTCGCGCGCGGCGAGTTGCCTCCGCTGTCGCAGGGGCGCACCACCGCGGAGCAGATCGAGCGCATGTTTCAGCATGCTGAACAACCAGACCTGTCCGCGGACTTTGACTGACCGTAGAAGCGGGTCGCAGAAGCAGAGCAGAGCAGATGATGATAGATCACGAAGATCTTTCCAGATGGATTGCGCAATTCTCGCATGCTGTCGAAGCGCGTGATTTACAGCGTATTGGCGGAATGTTCGCTGACCGCAGTTATTGGCGGGATATTCTGGCCTTCTCGTGGGACCTGCGCACATTCGAAGGTAAGGAGCAGATCTTACACATGCTCGATCGCACCCTGGCGGACGTGCGGCCAACAAACTGGTCGGTGGTGCCGACCTCGCGGGCCGACAATTCCAGCGAGGGCTGGATCACGTTTGACACTGCTCTTGGGCGCGGCGCCGGCTACATTCGGCTGACAGGGGGCCTCTGCGCCACGCTCCTGACTACGCTCCAGGAACTCAAGGGGTTCGAGGAACGGACCGGCCGTCGTCGAAGCCGCGGGGCTGAGTACGGCGTCAGCAATGACACGCGCAATTGGCTCGATCAGCGTCGAGCAGACAACGCAGCCATCGGGGTCACCAAGCAACCTTTCGTCATCATTGTCGGCGGGGGACAAGGCGGCTTGGCGCTCGGCGCCAGGCTCAAGATGCTCGACGTGCCGGCGTTGATCGTCGACCGACATCCGCGGACCGGCGACCAATGGCGCGATCGCTACAAATCTTTGGCGCTGCACGATCCGGTCTGGTACGACCATATGCCCTACCTTCCATTTCCGGAAACGTGGCCCGTCTACACGCCGAAGGACAAAATGGGCGATTGGCTCGAGTCTTACGCCAGCATCATGGAGCTCGACGTTTGGAACTCCACCGCGTGCACAGGCGCGTCGTTTGACGAGTCGACGCAAGATTGGCGCGTTGAGCTGGAGAAAAATGGAAAGCCGCTGGCGCTGCGGACCCGGCATCTGGTCATCGCGACCGGAAATGCCGGAAAAGCGCGTGTCCCGCAGTTCCCGGGCGCCGGCTCCTTTGCCGGCACGCAATATCACTCGAGTCAGCATCCGGGCGGCGATGGGTTCGCCGGCAAGCGTGTCGTGGTCGTGGGATCGAATAACTCGGCGCACGACATTTGCGCCGACCTGTGGCAGCACGGTGCGGATGTGACTATGATTCAGCGTTCCTCGACGCACGTGTCGAGGTCGCAAACCCTCATGGAACTGACACTGGCGCCGTTGTACTCGGAGGCGGCCGTCACCGCCGGCATGACCACGGACAAGGCGGATCTTCTCCTCGCATCGATTCCTTTACGGCTGTTGCCCGATGCGCAGCGGCCGGTCTACCAGGAGATGGCGCGGCGCGATGCCGACTTCTATTCGCGTCTCGAGGCGGCAGGCTTCACGCATGATTTCGGCGAGGACGGCTCCGGCCTGTACCTTAAATATCTGCGGCGCGGGGGCGGCTATTACATCGATGTCGGGGCGTCGGAGTTGATTGCCGATGGTCGTGTGAAACTGCGGTCGCGTGTCACGATCAGACAGATCGAGCCCGCCGCGGTGATCTTGAGCGATGGTTCAAAACTGGCGGCTGACACCATCATTTATGCCACGGGATATGGCTCGATGGACGAGTGGATTGCGGACATCGTCTCCCCCGATGTCGCCGCCAAGGTCGGCAAGGTATGGGGATACGGTTCAGGGACCACAGGAGACCCCGGCCCTTGGGAAGGGGAGCTGCGCAACATGTGGAAACCGACGCGGCAGACCGGGTTGTGGTTTCACGGCGGCAATCTCGCCCAATCGCGGCAATATTCCCGCTACCTTGCGCTGCAGTTGAAAGCGCGATTCGAAAATGTCGACGTCAAACGCCTCGACTGATCTGCCTCGCTGCCGCGTCGAACTCTTTATCGCGCCGATTCCTGTTTACGCGCCGACCTCCCGGCGGACTTCGATTGATCACTGCGGCGCGAGAGGCAAATCTAAAATGACGCTCAAGCCTCCGCCGTCGCGATTGGCGAGCTGAATACGCCCGCCGTGCGCCTCGGCGATTTCACGCGCGAGCGCCAACCCAAGGCCCGTGCCGCTGCGCTTGGTCGAATAGAAGGGCAGCAGGGCCTGCGCCAGTACGGTCTGATTCATTCCCGACCCTCGATCTCGCACTTCGATCCGCTGATGTCCGCTGCTACAGACTATCAGGAGTTCGACTTGGGCGGCGGCGCCCCCGGCTTCGTGCGCATTTTTGAGCAGATTGATCAGCGCCTGTTCGACCTGCACCCTGTCGAACCAGCCGGGTAGATCCGGGAGGGCCTCCGGCGTCGCAAATGACTGCTGCCGCGCGAGATCGGCCGCGAAGGCGGACCAATCGACGTGTTCGGGCCGGGGCGCGGGCAATTTGGCAAAGGTCGCATAGCCGCTCACGAAGTGGTGCAGGTGCTCGGCACGCTCCGCGATCGCCGCAAACACCTTGGGCAGCGTCGAGTAGTCCCCGCGCCGGGCGATTTCGGCGCCGGAATGCGCGAGCGAGGACAGCGGTCCCAATGAATTATTGAGTTCGTGACTCAACACGCGGATCAGCTTCTTCCAGGTCGAGACTTCCTGTCGGGACAGCTCCCGCGTCAACCGCTTCAAGAGATACAGACGGAAGGTTTGCCCTTGCAGAATGAAGGCTCGCTGCGACAAGTGGAATGTCTCTTCGACTCCTTCAATCTCGGTCGAGAACAGGCTGTCGCCCTGCGCCGCGGCGGCGCCGCGCAGCGCCGGCGGTGCGCGCGTCAGCGCGTCGCCGAAGCGCAGGCCGTTGAGGCTGCGCCCCTCGCTCAACAAGTGGCGCGCCGCGATGTTGGCGTAGGCGATACGTTCGTGCGCATCGACCAGCACCAGCGCCACCGGTGAATTCTGCATGACCGTATCCAGCAACAGCTCGCGCTGCACCAGATGAGCGCGTTGCGCACGCAGCGCCGCGGACAGCTCGTTGTGAGCCGTCATCAGCTCGCCCAGCTCGTCGTTGCGGTCGGCGACCAGCGACAGGCTGAAATCGCCCTCCTTATAGCTCGCCACGGTACCCGCCAAGGCGCGCAGCATCTGTGCAATCGGCCGCATGACTCGCGCGGCCAGCCAGCCCATGGGAAGGATCGCGGCACCCACCACCAACAGCCACGCGAGCGGGACATTGTTCAATAGGTGCGTGATCCACGCGCTCAAGCCCGCCACCACGATGACGAGCCCGAGCAACAGCAGCGTCAATTTGACCCGCAGGCTCATGACTTGGCCCTCAGCCGAGCGGACGCAAGTTGAATCGCTCCATTCGGCGGTACAGGGCCTGGCGCGACAAGCCGAGGCTTTGCGCCGCCCGGCTGATGTTGCCGCCCGCCTCGCGCAAGCTGGCCTCGATCACCGCCCGGCTGGGCTGTTCGGCGTCCCGATCGCCGCGGCCCGGTGGCGGTTCGCCCGCCCGGGTCGTCGGCGCATCGGCCCCGCGGCGCATCGCCTCGCCCTCCGCCGATGCGCGCTGCGGCACCGGCAAATTCAGATCCGCGGCCGTGACGATCCGTTCGCGCGCCAGCAGTTTGACGCGCTCGATCGAATTGCGCAGTTCACGCACGTTGCCCGGCCATTCGTGCGCCAGGAGCGCCGCCGCGGCGTCGTCGCTCAGCTGCAGGGCATCCCCGAGAAAATGCCGGGCGAGCGGCAGAATATCGGCCGGCCGCTCCACCATCGACGGCACGGAGATCTCGATGACGTTGAGCCGATAGTACAGGTCTTCGCGAAAGCGGCCGTCACGGATCAGCGCCGGGAGGTCGGCATTGGTGGCGCTGAGAATACGCACGCGCGCACTGTGCGTCCGGCTGGATCCCAGCATCTCGAACTGTCCGGTTTCGAGGACGCGCAGCAGCTTGACCTGACCGGCAAGCGGTAAATCGCCGATTTCGTCCAGGAATAGCGTACCGCCGTTCGCGAGCTCGAAGCGGCCGGTGCGCGCACGGTTGGCTCCCGTAAAAGCGCCCGCCTCCACTCCGAATAATTCCGCCTCGATGAGCTCGGCCGGAATTGCACCGCAGTTGATGGCCACGAAGGGACCGGTGCGAATCGAGGAGTTCGCATGCACGATTTGCGCGATCCGTTCCTTGCCGGCGCCGTTGGGACCGGTGATCAGCACCCGCACATCCGCCTTCGCCACCCGGCACGCCAGCTCGACGGCGCGCTCCATCGCGTCCGAAGCGAACACGATGCCGCACAGGTCGAATTGTTCCGCCAGTCGTTCGCGGCGCCGGCGCTGCTCGTCCTGCAGCCGCTGGCGCTCGCGCGTCGCCTCCGCCAACTCGAGCAAGTTCTCGACCGTCGCCAGCAGCTTGTCATTGTCCCAGGGCTTGCCGATGTAGTCCGCGGCGCCGGCCTTGACCAACTGCACGGCGGATTCCAGGTGAGTCCATGCCGTCAGCAAGATCACCGGCAAATCGGGCTGCTGCGCCCGCAGCGCCCGAAACAGCGCCGCCCCCTCCTCGCCCGACGTCGTGTCGGCGCTGAAGTTCATATCGGCGATGACCAGGTCGATCGGCTCCCGGGACAGCACGGCCAGACCCTTCTGGGGCGTCGACGCGGCAAACGTGCGGATGTCATGCAATCCGAACAAGAGCTGCAGCGCCTGAGCTACGGCCGGGTTGTCGTCGATGATGAGTACTGTACGCACGGTCGGATGTTAACGGCTGGCGCGCTGAATCACACGCGCAGATGGACACTCGAGCGCCACCGATCAGACGCCGCGCGTCGCCAGCGCCGGCGGAATCGATGCCGCGCGCAGCGCGGGCCAGAGCACCGCGGCCTGACCCAGCAACAGCACGACCGCGGCGCCCGCAAAGGCGTAGATCGAGTGCAGCCGCTCCATTTCGAAGCTGCTCACCATCCAGAGGTTCAGTGCGATTGCCATGGCGACGCCGAGCGCGGCCCCGCCCGCCGCAATCAGCAGATTCTCAGTCTGGAAGTAGCGAATGATGGCATTGCGGGTGGCGCCCAGCGCCCGGCGAATGCCGATCTGGCGCCGCCGCTGCGCGACCCAATAGCTCGTGAGGCCCACGATGCCGAATGCGGTGACCAGTAGCAGCGCGGCGCAGACGACTCCCAGGATGACGGCCAGCCCGCGATCGTTGCGATACGCTTCCCGGCGCGCTTCCGTCAGCGGCTGCACCTTCTCGATCACGCGCGCGCGGTTGATCTCGATGAGCTTCTTCTGCGTCGCCTGCATCACCGCCGGCAGCTGCCCCGGCTTCGCGCGCACCAGATAGATGGTGTACTGGTCGAGGTATCTGAACGGCTCGAGCATCGAATTGTAGTTGAATTTGCTTCCCCAGCCTCCCGCTTGAACCCAAGGCACTTGCAGCCGATCGACGATGCCGATGATGGTCGTTTGATGTTTTTCGCCCTCGACGTACATCGACTGGCCCAGGGCGTTTCCGCCCGGGAACAATTTGTCGGCCAATGCGTGGGTGATGATGACCGCGGGCGGCGGCGTAACGTCGGTGTAACCCACCTTATCGACGATTTCGCCCGGGTTGAAGTTGCGGCCGGCGATCAACTTGAGCCCGAGGGTCTGCAAACCATGCTCGTCGGTGAAATACAGCGCGCTCAGCGCCATCGCGTCTCTTTGATCGGGATGCAAGCTGACGCCGTCGGTCGAGCCGCCGTCGCTGAGCGGATAGGAATTGGTCGCGAACGCATCGACCACTCCCGGGACCGAGCGCAGTGCCGCGAGGTCCGCCTGCAGCCGCGCCGCGAGATCCGTCGGATTGCCCACCCACAGATTCGTGAGCACGAACAGATTGGCTTCATCCACCCCGGTCAGCCGCTTGCTCGAGGCGACGCGCTGTTCGATGATGAACAAGCCGTTGCAGAGAATCGCCAGGGTAACCGCCATTTGTACGGCGATCAGAATGGCGCCGACCTTGTTGCGGCGCATCGCTGAAAGTATCGGTCGCAGTTCCATGGATTGATCCTCTTACTGAGCCTTGAGCTGCCAAGCCGGTTGAACATGAGCGGCGCGCCATGTGGGATACAGCCCCGCCAGAATAGTCGCAAACACCGCGAGCAGGATCGCGATGCTGATGTCCATCAGCCCGAAGTGAGTGAGACGGCTGACTTCTTCGGAGAGCAGCACACGCAGGCCCACGAGGCCGAGCGCCGTGAGAGCGAGTCCGAGCAATCCGCCCGCGAAACCGATCACTCCGGCCTCGATCAGGCACTGAGAGAAAATTGCGCGGCGATTGGCGCCCAAGGCACGGCGCACGCCGATGTCGCCGGCACGCCCCAGGATCTTGGCCAGCATCAGGCCCATGGCATTCAGCAAACAGACGAACAGGAAACTGAAAGACACCAGGACTAGAATTCTCACTTCATCCGCGACCGCGTGCCGGTAGGCGAGCCACTGCCGCGCATCGCGAATTCGCGTGTGGGCCCGCCAATTGAATCGGCCCGATCGCTGTTGATCGGACGCGTAGTTGTTCAGAAACTGGCGGTAGCGATCCACATCGGCGGCGGTCGGCAACTCGGCCCAGAACTGAATCCAGATGCATTCGGAGTGTAGGCGGCCTTCCCATCCGGGCGCGCCGACGTCGCCCGCGCAATTGTTGTTTCCCCAAGTGGACATTTCCCCGGCGATGGCGCGGGTGAACGGCAGGAACACCTGCTCGCTCTTGCCGTATTTGTCGTTGTTGAGGTCATAGAACTTCGGGATGGGCTGCCACTGATCCATGACGCCGACGACGCGGTAGTCATGGTTGTCGAGATTCAGCATCTTGCCGACGCTGTTGGCGCCGTCGAACACTTTGTCGTTCAGCTCGCGGGTGATGACCACGACATCGGCGCGGTTCGCATCGTCGGCGGCGCCCCACGGACCGCCGAAGCGAAACGGCACTTCGAACATCCGGAAAAAATCCGTATAGGCGGCCCGGGCGTGCACCTGGAAGGGCAGCAGCTGCGGATTGGACGGTGTCAGTGCAAACCCTGTCGCGTACATGGCCGATTGGCGCGGCGCCGCGTGCGCGTTGATGAAACCGATGGCATCCGGATAGCTGATCTGCGGCTGCAGATGCTCTTCGTCGCCGAGGACCACCGTCTTCTTGGACGGACCCCAATTGTCGATCTGCACGGCGAATAATTGCGTGGATTTCTCCGGGATCGGGTCCCCCGCCATTGCGCGGAACACCGTCAGCGTCGTCATCGACGCGCCGATGCCGACGCCGATGGCCGCTATCATGAGCAATGTGAGCACCACATTGCGCTTGAGGCTGCGCAACGCCAACGTAAAGTAGTAGCTGAACATGAGTCCCCCCTACAGTTGAGCGTTGGCGCCAACCACCAAGCGCGGCTGTGCCGTCAAGTCGACCACCTGACCGTCCACGATGTGCACCTCGCGCTGAGCGCGAATGGCGAGTTCGGGATCGTGCGTCACCATGACGATGGTGGCGCCGTCGCGATGCAGTTCTTCGAGCAAATCCAAGACCCCGCGCGCCATTTGAGTATCGAGATTGCCGGTGGGCTCATCCGCCAGCAGCAGCCGCGGGGAGCCTGCCAGCGCGCGGGCGATGGCGACCCGCTGTTGCTGACCGCCGGAGAGCTCCGCCGGATAATGCCGCGAGCGTGCCGAGAGGCCCACTCGTTCCAATGATTCCTGGATGCGGCGCCGCCGCTCCGCACCGTTGAAGCCGCGATAGCGCAGCGGCACGTCGATATTGTCCTGCACGTTGAGATCAGAAATCAGGTTGAAGGACTGAAAGATGAAGCCGATCTTCTCGTTGCGCAGCCGCGAGCGCTGGTTGTCATTGAGGCCCCGCACGTTGGCGCCGTCCAGCTGATATTCGCCGCCGTTGAATTCTTCGAGCAGGCCCGCGATGGTCAAGAAGGTCGTCTTGCCGGAACCGGAGGGCCCGGTGACCGCGACGAATTCACCCTCGCGCACGTGAATGGAAAAATCTCGCAACGCGTATGTCTCGACGACCTCGGTTCGATACGCTTTGGATAGGTGGTTCATTTTCAACATGTTGTGGCCTCGTACGGCGGGTTGGTCAAATTACATTTCATGTCGGGTTCAGCGGCTTAGAATCACGCGCTCGGCGCCGTTGAAGGCGTCGGTGCCCGAGACGACGATTTGATCGCCAGCCGCCAACCCATCGAGGATCTCGACTTTGGCGATGCTGGCGGCGCCCAGACGCACCGGATGCCTCTCAGCCACGTTGCCATGAACGAGGTAGGCAATGCCGCCGCCCTCCTGGTCCATGAAAGCGCCGCGATCGACCATCAATACGTTGTCGCGCCTATCGATGAAGATGCGCACCGACAGCCGTTGGCTCTGACGCAGACCCGCCGGCTTTTCGTCGCCGAAGCGCAGCCGCGCGGTGACTTGACCGGCCACGACCTCGGGCGACACGCCGCTGACGCTGCCCTGCCAATGACGGCCTCCGCCCTCGAGATCCGCGCTCATGCCGGGCCGCAGATCGCGCGCGAGGCTTTCCGTCACTTTGATCTCGACTTCCAGCGCCGAAAGATCGACCACCGTCAGCAGCGGAGCGTCCTTGGCGACGCTGGCGCGATCGGCCACTTGCACCTGTCCGACTTGACCGTCGACCGGGGAGCGTACGTTCAAACCATCGACCTGGCGCTTGAGATCGCCCACCAGGTATTCCTGTCGGTCGAACAACGCCTTCTTGCTGTCAATGTCGAATCGATTTTGCTTGGGCTGCGACTGGTAATTCATTTTCGCCTGTTCGAACGCGAACTGCGCCTTTTCCAGCGAATCCTCGGCCTTGAGCGCCTGCAACTCCGTATAGGAGCCCAGTTCGTAGGCTTTGCGGCTGCGATCGAGCTCGCGCTGCGCGGTTTTTTGATCGACTTGCGATTGGTTGAAGGCGTCCCGGAGCTGCAGCAGTTTCTGGTCGGCGTCGAGCGTCGCCCGTTGCCAATCGATGCGCAGACCCACCGCCGACGCCTCTTCTTGCGACAGCTTGGCAGTCAAATCGGGACTGTCGATGACGGCCATCACCTGTCCCTTGGACACGGTGTCGCCGGCGTGTACTTTGAGGGTGACCGTGCCGAGAGCGGCGGCATACAGGGTTGGGCTGACCGCCGCCACGATCTGTCCGTCGGAGGCGATGTCGCGGACGAAGCTGCCGCGTTCCACCGTGGCGATCGACAGCCGCGACCGATCGACCGACACGCCGGCTCCGGCGTAGCGCAGCACGTACATGAGCAGCACGCCGAGTCCGAGCACTGCGGCGAGACTGACGATGAGCAGCGTGCGATGACGCTTCCAGGGGCTCGTGGGATCGATGACTCGATCCTGGCCTGCCGTGTCGCGCAGCATGACGGGTTCCTTGGGGAGTAGCCGCATGCTCATGCGAGACCGGCTGGTGGTGAGAGCGTCGGCACGCCCGTGAGATAGTCATAGTCCGACTCGCCGTAGGCGCGCAGCACCGACGACAGCAGAACGCCGAGTCCAAGGATGGCCGCCAGCACGACGATCGCCAGCAACCAACGGCGCTTCCAGAGGCTCGCCGGCTCGGTCGCACGGCCCGGCCCGATGGCACTACCCGGCCGCATCGCACTACCCGGCCGCATCGCACTACCCGGCCCGATCGCACGGCCCGGCCCGATCGCGCGGCCGTGATCTCGACTATCGTGACGCATAGCGAATTCCTCGGGTAACAGCCGGCTGCTCATGAACCGGTCTCAACCAGCAAGTCATCGATCGCGGCGAGGTCGTGCTCCGTCAAGCGGCCGGCTTGTTGTTTGAGCGTCAACACACTCGTCAAATAGTCATAGCGCGACTGACTATAGGCGCGCACCGCCGCGTAGTAATTGTTCTGCGCGTCCAGCAATTCGAATTCGGTTCCGGTGCCGAATTCCACATTGCGCCGGCTCGCCTCCACTGCACCGCGGCCCGAGTCGACCGCGCGGCGCGCGGCGCCGATGCGCTGAATGCCGCTGACGACGTTGCGAAATGCCGCACGCGTCAGCCGCTCGGTATCGCGCCGCGCCGAGTCGTAAATCGCTTCGGCCTGCCGGTACAACGCTCGCGATTGGCGCACCGCCGACGCGACCGCGCCCCCCTGGAATATGGGCCAGGTGAAGGAGACGCCGACCGTATCCAGCGTTTGATTGCCGCCCAGCACCTCGTCCTGCGTGAGCTTGGAACTCGAGCCGGTCAGCGAAAAGGTGGGCAGCCCCCTGCCCCGCTGCGCCGACACGTCGCGCGCCGATGCCTCCATCTTGAGTTCGGCCGTGCGCACATCGAAATTATCCTGGCGCGCGGACACCACCCACTCTTCGGCGGAAGCGGGCTCTGGAGAAACCAGGGGAATGTCCTGGCGCAGCGGCGCGATGGCTGCGGCATGCGCTCCCACGATTTCGGTGAGCGCCAGGTTCGCATCGTCGAGGGCATCCTGCGCATCGATGACGCTCTGTTCGGTGGCATCGTAGAACGCCTGCGCCTGCTCGACGTCGCTGCGCGGACCGACGCCGGTTTGCTCGCGCGTTCTGGCCTGGCTCAACAAGGTC
>Ga0137412_10000922_pt1 | contig 21966 bp, 22 predicted proteins | sample CZODoug2_1_16fun_FD_122160 | JGI IMG/M metagenome (GOLD analysis project Ga0137412, IMG submission 122160) | Vadose zone soil fungal communities from Angelo Coast Range Reserve, California, USA - CZODoug2_1_16fungal (Hybrid Assembly) | ecosystem: Environmental > Terrestrial > Soil > Vadose zone... | reverse complement strand
GACCTCCTTAGATCCACGTCCACTCCGAATAAGATGCACCAGGCGAACGTTCGGATACGGTTTTTTGTAACATATTCATACCAATACACTTATTAGCGATTCTGGGATCAAGAGGCGACCCTCCCCGGCTGTAAAGACCGTTCTTGCCGGATTCATGCTGGAACTTGTGCCTGCGCCCGGTGTCCAACCTAGTGAGGACGCGCGCAACCTCACATCCCTGCGAGCGCGGCGCCGGTCTCCTGGAGATCTAGAGCAACCCCCGGGAAATCGGCGCCGCAAAATTTCTGTCGTCCCGTTCTGTGGGACGGCAGAGCGGTGGAGACTCGCAGAAAAGAGTGTGGAGGTGTGTGATGTCGCCCGAGCCCAAAAAAGTTTGTGAAGTAATCCCCGAAGAGAGTCTTGGATCGCTAAGCGGATGTCTGGTAGACGGGGATGCGGACCAACGCACACGGGAACGCCGCATCCGCCGCCGGGCGCTGGCAATCTCCGTTATATTGCAATGTACGGTCTTGACTGTGCTGGTGCTCGTCCCATTGTTCGCGAAGACGGAGCGGATTGCGATAAAGGACTACGTGCCCGTCCCACCCTACGGCCGCCGCGGCAGCCCTCAACGCGGTAGTACCAAGCCCGCATCGGCCAGGCTAACGAATCCTGACTCACATTTCATATTCAACTCGCCAACCATCAAGCCACATTTGACTGACGGCGGGCCCGTGAGTTCGGTTGGTGTTCCCGAAGGACCAATTGGAAATCAACCCAGCGGCCCGGCCTGCGATTCGTGCATCGATATCGGTGGCAAAGAAACTGGGCCGCCGCAACCAGCTGTAGAAACGCACGCTAAACCCGTACTCGTGCATGTCGGGACGATCGACCCCGCGATGCTGACTCACCGCGTCGAGCCGGTCTATCCGCCGCTGGCGAGGCAGACTCATCGAGAGGGCCGAGTGGAATTGCGCGCCATCATCGGGACTGACGGAACGATCCAGTCACTGCAGATCGTTGCCAGCGATCCGCTCTTCGATCTTTCCGCCAGGGAGGCGGTTCAGCAATGGCGCTACCGACCGACGATCCTAAACGGCCAGCCCGTTGAAATCGACACGTACATCACGGTGATTTACACCACCGAGCACTGAAAGCCAGGTCAGATAGTGCAAGGGGCCGCGTCTGCCTTGAACGCGGCCCCTCTGCCTGCACCGGGCAACCGATCTTGTGGTCCGCGTTAGAACCGGAAAACGATTCCGGTTGATACGCGGAGATTGTTCTGGGTCTGGTTACTCGTACCGGTTTCGGAAAATCGCGTCATCAGGTAATCCACCTTCACGGGACGAATCGCAAAGCGATCGCTCAATTTGTAATCGAGACCGCCGCCGAGGGTCATCGCAAAAGCGTTGTCCGAACCGCTTGTCCCCGCGCTGCTGGCGTGAGCCACGCCGAAGAGCACTTCACCGAATGGCGTGATGCGCCCGAAATGGCGGTAGGAAACACGCGGACCAAAGAGGTACGTCGAGAGCGTTCCATTGATTCCAGTATTCAAGATATTCCCGTTACTGTAGCCGCCGAAATCGGCAACGCCACCCAGCCAGCTCTTGGCGTTATAAGCGATCGATGCGCTGCCGCCGTTCAGGTTGAAACTGCTCACCCCCGCGGTGCTGGGATTCAAACGCAAATAAGAATACCCAGCAAAAATATCGAACTTCGGCGTGTCTTGCGCATGGGCCGTTGCGCCGATAAGCGAAAGCACAGCCAATAGAGACACCCATAGCTTCAACTTCATAAACCCTCCTCTGAATTTAGTTTTCTGCGCAGGGCCACAAGATCCAAGCGCGGCCGCGCGTTTCGCGGTGTGCCTCAGGCAGGGAGACAGCGATCCGCATTACTCTGTTTTGTCTCCTACTAAAGATGCAGAAGTGCGGAGTGAAGTTGCAAGTCCCTGAAAATATTTGGTGTGTAGATTTGTAATTGGGCACTACGGATGATTCTTGCGTGGGGAGTTGACGGATGGGATCGGAGCTTTACTTACAGGAGTGGCTCGCCGGCGTAGCGCACAATCGTAGCGCGTGTGGCGTCGCGCAGGCGAATCAATTCGTGCCAGCCAGATGAATCAGCGAGACTATTGGTGCTGGCCGCCTTGTTTGGATAGATTGGAGGCGCAAGCGTAATGGTGACGCTGGTTGGCCGAGGCAAGTACGTGCCATCGCGCAGAAATCTGCGAGTCCCGGCAAGAGACACCGGGATGATCGGTGCGCCGGCCGCCACTGCGGCTTTGAAAGCTCCAAGCTGGAACGGCCGCACGCCATCTTCTCCGCTGAAGGTGCCTTCCGGGAAAATAAATACAGACTCGCCGTTGCGCAGGAGCTCTTCCATCTCCTGCGCCTGGCGCAATCGTGATTCCGGATCGGTGCGATCAAACTGAAGATGCCCCATGCGCTTCAAGAACGTGCCGATAAAGGGCATCGTAGCGACTTCCATTTTCGAAACGAACCGGTAGGGGACACCCAGACCGAGCATCAGTGGTAACACATCGAAATAACTGGTGTGATTCGACGCATAGATTTTTGCTCCGGGCGTTTCCATATGCTGCTTGCCGACGACGCGCACAGGGCATCCTATGAGTGCGAACAAGACCTTGAGAGCGGAAGAGGTGAAGCGTCCCGCTTTCTGGCGGTCCTTGATAAATTGCACCATCACCCAGGCGGGAACAATCCACAGCAGAAACACCACACCGAAATACAAACCGTACAAAATCTCGAGACCGCGCTTCACGCCGGCAAGAATCCCGCTGCCGAGGTTGTGCAAGACGCTCCCCGTTCCCAGGCGCGCGATTTGCAACCAGGCCGGCGCCCGGGAGGCGGAAAGAGTCCCCCCAAGATAGAGTTGTTTGGTCTCTTCCCGGCGCAATTTCCCACTGGAAGTTTTCGGGATGCTGCCTGGCGGGATTAGCTCGACGCGATCCGGCGGAAGCCCCAATCCCCGCGCCACAAGGTCAGTTACTGCGGAAGCGAGAGCCGCACGCCGCGCCGCGTCGCGTTCGCGGGTTTCCGCAACGACAACCAGTTTTTCCGTGCCCGCGGCCTCGTCCGTCAAGCCGAACGCGACGACGCAACCTTTGCGAATTCCTTCGGCGCGCGCCGCGAGTTCCTCGACTTCGTGCGGATACAGATTGCGCCCGCCCTTGATGATGATGTCCTTCACGCGGCCGGTAACGTAAATCTCGCCGTCGGCGCGATACGCGCGGTCGCCCGAGTTCACCCACGCGTATTCCCCCTCGCCCGTTGCCCGGCCCAGGGGCAGCAGCGCTTCCGTTGCTTTAGGATTGCGGTAGTAGCCGCTCGTTGCCGAAGGCCCCCGGAACCACAAAAAGCCTTCGGTGCGGTCCGCGACTTCAGTCCCGTTCTCATCCACGATGCTCACTTCATGCCGTGGCAGAGGTTTTCCGGAGGAAACAAAAGAGATGGCGGTGTCGTCCGAGGGCGTCGTGGGCACCGCGCGTCCTTGCGCCGTGAATGTCTGGCGCTCCACGCGATCGACCAACGGGCCGCGATTGAGTGGCGGGATGGTGACCCCAAGAGCGGCTTCCGCCAGGCCGTAGACAGGGAGCTGTGCTTCGCGGCGAAAGCCGTAACTGGCAAAGCGTTTTGCAAAACGCCCGAGCGTTTCCGGATTCACCGGCTCCGCGCCATTCAGCGCCGCGCGCCAGGAGCCGAGATCCACACCCTTGATATCTTTGTCCGCGATCTTGCGCACGCAGAGTTCATAAGCAAAATTCGGAGCCGCTGCGATCGTTCCACGATGTTTGTGAAAGGCCTGCAACCAGCGCTCGGGGCGCGTCAGGAAAGCCAGCGGCGACATCACCGCCAAGGGCGCGCCGAAATACAGGGGCGTAAGCCAGGCGCCGATCAAACCCATGTCGTGGTACAGCGGTAGCCAGCTGATGCCAACGTCATCGGGCCCGAGCTGGACCGCTTCGCCAATGGCGCGAATGTTCGCGAGCAGGTTTGCGTGCGTCAGCATGACCCCTTTGGGGTCGCCCGTGGAACCGGACGTGTACTGCAGCAGCGCGAGGTCGCTGCCCTGGCGCGCGCGGCTTCCGGTGACGTGCAACGGCAGCGCGCCCGGCGAAAGGGGTGGAGCTTTGTCCGCGGCTTCGATTAGTCTCTCCGCGTCCGCAACGCCCGCGAGCGAATGCACGCGAGGCCGCAGCAATTTCGCCACGGCTTCCGCGCGGCGGAAGGTCAGCAGCAGACAAACTTCCGCATTGTTCAGGATCGCCGATTGTCGCGCGGCGTATTCCTCGATGCGGTCTGCCCGGAAGGGCGGATAAATGGGAACGGGGATCGCACCGGCAAGGAGGATTCCCGCGTAGGAGACGAAAAACGCGCGCGACGTCGGCAACATCAGGGCCACGCGCCCGCCCGCCGGGACGCCGCGGCGCGCCAACTCCGCCGCACAGCGTTGACCCGCGGAATAAAGCTCGCCGAAGGTCAGCGCGAGGCGGCGTTCTTGCCCATCGGCATCTTCGGTGATCAACAAGTGTGTGCGTTCGGCGTCATGAGCCGCGCGATACCGCAGCACATCGATGAGCGTCTCTGCCGAGAAAACTCCTGCGTTTGTGGCTTCGCGGTGCAGCTTTTGAACCGTCACCGAAGCCCGCAATGCGGAGCCGGCTTCCACGTCTTCCGCGTTTGTTCCCGGAGCGCTCAGAATCGCGCGCGCTAGATCCTCCGGCGTGTTGGCTTGCGAAGCCACGCGGTCCGGCAAACGTATATGGAATCCCGTTTCCAGTCGCGCAAGCAATTCCACACGCTCCAGGCTGCCGAGTCCCAGGTCGCGGTCCAGTTGCGAGGCGGGATTGAGCATCGGCAGCGCCCCCTGGCTGCCCAGTTCATCAAGCAGGCCACGGATTACATCCAGCACGCGTTCGCGCACGGCCGAGCGCTCGAGTTGGGTGACGGGGGTGGCCACAGGACTCAAGAAGGGGTTGGTTTTCTTCCGCGAAAGGCTACCACGCCAAAACGCGGATTGCCATCCACGAGCGATCGAACCGATCGAACTCGGCGCTAGGCGCTCTGCTTTGCGGCTTGTGGCAGGGTGAAGCCTCGCGGAAGAAGCGCGGTGGAGAGGTCGACGCCGGAAAGATCCGCACCGGTCAAATCCGTCTCCCGCAGGATGGCCACGCCCATATCGGCGCCAGAAAACTTTGCGCCGTTCACATTTGCCAAGCGCAGATTCACATTGCGCAGATGCGCGCGCTGGAAATTCACATTCGAAAGGTCGCAACGAAAGAATTCCACTCCACTGGCCTGAGCTTCGGTCAAATCGGCCCCCGGAAGAATCGCTTCCGTCATGTCCGTGTTGCGGAGATCGGCCTTGCGCAGATTTGCGCCGGAAAGATCGGCGCCGGGAAGTTTCGCCTTGCGCAGGTCCGTGCCTTCGAGGTTGGCCTTGCGCAGGATTGAGCCGCTCAGATTCGCCGCGCTCAGGTCTGCGTGAGAAAGGTCCGCACCGGTCAGGTCGGCTCGAACTCCGCCGTCTTTGCCGCTGAAAAAGCGTTCGTGCGCTTCGAGAATATCCGCGAGCGACGTTCCGTTGTGCTTGATGCTTTTCGGTTTTCTGAGTCCCATGCTCTGCCTGCTATCGATGATATCGGAGATAGCGGACCTATAGTTTACTCGATGTGACGGTCTCGCGGAACTCCAGGCGGTCAGCTCTCGGACGGAATCGGAGAAGCGCCCTGCGCGGGCACAGCTTGCGCCCGCAGCGAATTGACTACCGGCCTGCGCGACGTCTTTGCCGCCGCGTGAATTGTTGCAGACGGACTGGATGGTGTAAATCCGTCCCCGCGGGATGCCCCCGCCAACCGGCAACCAGCGACAGCAGGGTGAACGGCAGGCCCTTTACCGCGGCGTTTTCGCCCGGGCGGAGAAAGTAAATATCCGAAGGACTCTGGAACGTGAGGACGACCACGGGAATGCAATACTGGAAAAGCACGGACCTTGCGCCGCTCTGGATCTCAAAGTCCAGCTCACCGTAGTTCATGCCTTCGCTGCCGCGAATCTTGGTAGCCATGGTCAGGGGAGCTTTGGTTGCGACAGTCCCGGCTGCGCTGCTGGTTGCATCTGAGCCAGCGCGCGCGACGCCGAATAGCCTTGCCATATCATCCACAGCGCGTAGGCATGTACTGCTGCATCCAGCCACATGCTGAACAGCAATAGCAAAACGCCGTCGAGCGCGTAGGCGATCATTCCGCCGAGGAAGGCGCCCTTAGAACCCGTCTTTGCCCAACGGGAACAGAGGATCAGCATGACGATGAAGAGGCCGTCGACGACAATCATCACCAGCGTTCCGCTCTGCCCACTGCCTGGTCGAAAGGCACCTATCACCTGCGTGATGCCCAGGCCAAAGATGAAGCGGATCTTTGCGTCAAAAATCTGCAGGACAGAATTAACTCCCGAGAGAAGCGCGATGGTCAGAAACCATCCCGCACCGCGCCGCATGCGGAGGATGATGGGAATGCTTGGATCCATCGCCGCGGGCGGCGCAGATGTGCTTACAGGAGTACCACCGGGACGCAGTGACATGTGCGCTCCCTGGATGGCGGGCGGAATGCTCCCGCACGGGATGCCGTATTGCTACGCGAAGCCAATTGTGCAGTCAAGAAGGATTTTGCACCGCGCTGCTGACATCGTACTTCCGCCTGCGCTTTCTGGGTATGATAGTGAGAGGCCCGGTGGTTTGCTGTTGCCCGGATGGGTTGTGCGGCGTGAAGCTTGTTCGAAGACTTTCATTATCGGCGGAGTCTCGACGTGTCATGCCGGGACGCGGTCGAAAGGATTCTCTGCTCCTTCGAGCGGCATTATTGTGGCGAATCACCATCTTTCTCTTGTCTGGCGTCCTCTGCGCGTCCCCGTTTGACGCTCTTGCCCAGGAGCAGCACGAAGACGAAATAGTCGCCAATCTCGCTGGCGGCCGTGCCATCGTTCACGTGGCAAAGGACGTCATCGTCTTCGCGGCTATCGATCAGCCCGTGGAGCGAAATTCCATCCCTCCGCGCGTGATGGACCTCGACGCCACGCACATCGGCGTCCTTTTCGGGGCTTCGGAATGGCGCATTCCCGCCGCCCCCAAGCCCGTCCGGTTGGACCGCAATTTTCAGCGTGTCGGCCGGGGCGACCCCCGTTACCAGGCTGCTCCCGGCGAGGGTGAGACGGACTTGGAAACCATGGGCATCGCTTTCCTTGAAAAGCTTCGCCCCCTGGTGGCTCAACTCCACCACAAACTCGATTTCTCTGCCGACGATCCCATCTTCCAGATCGTGATCATTGGTTACGCTCCCAATGACTACGGCCCTGAGGTGTGGGTCGTGGAGTATCGAATGGAGCAGGAGCAAGTCGCCACCCGTGGTGACTATTGGCAGACGCGTGTGCAGCGGCCGCGCTTCACTCAGCTCTACCCGCCGGAAAAACATGCGCCGCGCACCGTCGTGGAAAGCCGTTATCCACCGGATTCGAAAGGTCCCACGTTGGCCGAGCTGATCCATGGCAACGACCCGCACATCACGCATCTCGGCTCTGGTGAGCCGCGCTTTGCGAAGGTGCTCGATAACCTCCGTGGCGGGCAGGCGCAGAAAGCTGCTCCGGTCGATTCCGCTGATTTCATGCGCGCGGTATTGCCTTTGATCGCTGGGGGTGCGCCGTTTGTTCTGGGCACGATGGACGAACGGCACGGCTTCGAATGGATGGTTCCGCCTGAGGAGCCCGTCGAAAAAGTGCAAGAAGACAAGAATCGCCCCCCGGATGCGCCGACGCTGCGGCGAACTCCCAAGCCTTAGTTGTCAGGAGAGCTTTTCGATGGAATCGCCGCGGCGGATCACTCCGCCCTCTAGAACGCGGCACAGCATGCCCCGCCGTCCCCAAAGCTCTTTCAGAAGTCCGGGACGAATTCTTTCCATCTGGTCACAGGGGGTGCATACCGCGCTGACTTCCAGACGTGCTTTGCCGATCTGGAGCTGCTGGCCAATCTGCAGGGCATTCACGTTCATGCCATCGGTTGTAACGTTCTCGCGGATGATTCCCGGCCGGAGGTCCATGGCCTCCAAGGTCTCCTGATCCACGAGCAAGACCTGGCGCTTGCTTCCGGGCCGCGCGTGAGCGCAGCCTTCGAAGCCGGTGGCGCGCACAGCACGAACTTCGGAAAGTTCCTCCATCGGCAGGTGCTTCCTCCGAGCGCGGAAAAGACTTTGCACGCGCGGCATGCCCTCTAATCTCCCGCGGCTTTCCGTTGGGTTGTGTGAGCCCCGATGTCTTTTCTGTAGTGCATGCCCGCAAAGTGGATTTGTGAAACAGCTTCATAGGCTGAGGCCAATGCGGCCTTGAGCGACGTGGCTGCTGCAGTAACGCCGAGCACTCTGCCGCCGTTTGTGACTACACAGTCTCCGGCGAGCTTCGTCCCGGCATGCAGAATCTTCACACCGCTAATCTTCTGCGCAGTGGTTAGGCCGTCAATCCTCCGGTCATTCTCGAACTTTCCCGGATACCCGTCTGACGTCAGCACCACGCAGGCGCTGGCCCCGGGCTTCCAACGCAGTTTTGAGGGATCCAAGCGTCCTCTGGCGACGTCGTTGAGGATCCCGGCCAAATCGAAATCCAGCCGCGCTAGGATCGCCTGAGCTTCGGGGTCCCCCAGCCGGCAATTGAACTCCAGGACTTTTGGACCGGAGTCCGTCAGCATCAGGCCGATGTACAAGAACCCTTGATAGAGCATGCCGTCTGCGGCCAGCCCCCGTAAGGTCGGCTCGACAATCGTCGAACGGAGGGTCTCTCGAAGATCTTCCGGCAGCAATTCATCCGTCGAGTAAGCCCCCATGCCACCCGTGTTTGGGCCTTGGTTTCCATCGAAGACGCGCTTGTGATCGCGCGTCGGCAAAAGTGGCGCGTACCGCCTTCCATCCGTGAGAATAATGAAGGATAGTTCTTCGCCTTCGAGTGTCTCCTCCAGTAGAATTCGCCTTCCGCCCGGCCCCAGTTCGTTCTTTTCCATCACGCGTTCGACAAAATCTTTCGCGGCCGCGAAGTCGGGCGCCAAGAAGACACCCTTGCCGGCACACAATCCATCCGCCTTGATCACCACCGGCCAAGCCACGGAACTCAAGGCACTGTAGACAGCTGTGGGAGAGTCATAGGTGCCGTACATCTTTGCCGTAGGAATGCCATGCCGCTTCAGAAACTCTTTCGAGAAAACCTTGCTCCCTTCAAGCTGCGCCGCCTGCTGAGAAGGCCCTACAACGGCCCAATTCCGCTGCCGGAACGCATCGGTCAGCCCGTTCACCAGCGGCAGTTCCGGTCCCACGATGGTCAGATCGGGCTGAATCTTTCCGGCAAGCGCGACGATCGCGCCGACGTCACCCGCCTCCACGGCCACGCACTCCGCTTCCGCAGCGATGCCGCCATTTCCGGGAGCGCACCAGATTTTTTCCACGTGCGGGCTCTGGTTCAGTTTCCACACCAGCGCATGTTCGCGTCCACCGCCGCCCAGCACGAGAATCTTCATCCGCCATCCCTCGTCAACGACTCTTTCGAACGATAGACGCCCCTTCTGAAGGTGTCAACCTGGCGGAGCTACAGGAGAGTTTGTGAAACTCTTCAGATCAATATGTTCCCAAACAAGGTTCGAAACGCAGACAGTCGAGGAAGGCGCGCTGCGTTTATCAATCGGCTATGACCTGTTCCAATGGTCAGTTACATCGCGACGGATGCGCCTTCTACACTCGGCAGAGCTATTTCTCTCTACCGTTTCGATCGGAAGGGATTGCCCGATGCTGATTCCGTTGCGCCATGAAAACATGGAGGGCCGCCGCTGGCCGGTCATCACCTTTGCGCTGATCGCGCTGAACTTGCTGATATTCCTTGGCACCCACTGGAAAATCGAAGCGCAGGAACCCGAACGCATCGAAGTGCGAACGCACGTCCTGGTACTCGCCGCGACGCACCCTGATTTGAAGATGCCGGAAGATGTACAGATGTTCGTCAACGAAGTGCAAAGCAAGACCCCCGAGCTATTGTGGAAGCAACTCGGCTCAAACGAACGCAAGCCCGAGGATGCTTGGGAGGCGCAAATCCGGGAGGTCGAGGACCCCGAACAGCTTCAGGTGGAAATGGATGCGCTCGCACAGCGCTTTGCCGAAGAGCAGCAGAGTTCTATCTTGGAGAATTACGCGTTCCTACCGGCGCATCCAAAACCAATTTCATACCTAACCTCTGTGTTTCTTCATACCGGTTGGATCCATCTCATCGGCAACATGTGGTTTTTGTGGCTTGCCGGCTTCATCCTCGAGGATAGCTGGGGCCGCGTCATTTACCCTATTTTCTATATTCTAGCCGGAGTCGCTGCATCTCTTATGCACGCAATGTTTAACCCCGGAAGCCTCGCTCCTGCTCTCGGGGCCTCTGGTGCAATAGCTGCGCTCATGGGCGGTTTTCTGGTGCGTTTCCCAAAACTGAAGATACACATGCTTTGGTACATGTTGATTTTCCGGATTCGTTTTAAAGCCCCGGCCTACTGGCTGCTTCCCATGTGGCTTTTCATGGAAGTATCCTACGGTAGTCTATTTGGTCAAGCGTCGGGCGTGGCCCATTGGGCGCATGTCGGCGGGTTCATCTTCGGAGTTCTGGCTGCGGTGGTTATCCAACACACGGGCCTGGAGCACAGTGCAAATGCGGTCATTGAAGACAAGATCGGTTGGACAGCGGATCCAGCTGTCGTTCAGGGAGCAGCGTTTATGGAGCAGGGAAAGTTCGATGAGGGCATTGCGGTGCTTAAGAAACACGTAGCCGCGAAACCAGACGCCATCGACGCTCATTCCCTGTTGCGGCAACTCTATTGGCGCAAGAACGATCTCCGGTCGCATCTGGAAGCCACGGTCAAATTGTGCCAGCTCCACCTCAAAGCGCAAGACGCAGAGTCAGCTTGGCACGATTACCAGGAATACGCCAACGCCGGCGGGCAGCGCATGCCTGCGGCAACGTGGATTGAACTGTGCCGCATCGCGGAGGGGCACCAGGACTACGATCGTGCCGTCATTGAGTACGAGCACTTAGCCAAGGCATACCCCGGGGAAAAGCAATCGCTTCTCGCGCTTCTCTCTGCCGGTCGCATCGCCCTCAAGAAGCTCAATCGCCCTTCGGACGCATTGCTCTATTACAAAGCGGCGAAAGTTTCCAAAGTCCCGCACCTTGATTGGGAAACGAACATCCAAGCGGGAATTCAAGACGCGGAAAAAGCGGCGGGCGCAACCTACGCTCCAAGAGTGAAATGCTAGCCTCAGTTTTGGGGAACAAGGACAATTTGGAATGCGCGGCTTAGCAGAAGCTATATTTAATCTATGAGTAATTGACCTGCGATAAAATACAAGAAAATCTGGAAAATATCAACCGTTCCCGACAGCCCGAATGGGGATTGTCACCGTTGAAGCCGTCTCTGAAGATCCCAGCATGTGGCAGCGGCCGTCGAAGATTCCACCCGGATCGATGACCATGCATGGAGAGTGAACCTCTCCTGTCACCACGCCTTTGGCTTCGATCTCCACGCGGCCCTTCGCGAAAATCACGCCATCGAAGCGGCCAGAGATTACGATGCGGTTTCCCTCGATTTGTCCTTCAACCTTAGCGCCTTCGCCAAGGATGACGGTTTGTTCCGAAACGATGTTGCCCTTCACGTTACCGTTGACGCGAAACGTGCCTTTTACCGTCAGCGTGCCCTCGAGCGTTACGCCCTGGTCGATGAATCCTGTCCATTCTTCGCTGGTGCTATTCTTCGAACTTGCGGGCCACTTCCATGCCATTTCAAAACCCCCCTATAGAGACTGTTCTACTTTAGCTGCGCTCGCGGATAAGTCAACGCAACAGAGCATGCCGGTTGTCGAATGAAGCGACTGAACGAAGGGGCAGTGATTGTTCGCGAAGTCGGCGACGCTATTTCATCAAACGATCATAGAGACCCATGAGCTGGGCGTCGTCATAATACTCGAGCACAAGCTGTCCCGGACGCATTTTCGTTTTCTGATGAAGAAGCACTTTGGTGCCGAGATGCCGTTGAAGCTCATCCAAAGCCGAGCGAATGTTGGCGTCTGCATGAACCTCCGCCGGCGCATGCCCGCTGCGCGAGCGCCGCGAAGCAAGGCGCTCGATCTGGCGTACCGTTAATCCGCCCCGTGCGGCCCGCTGGGCGTAGCGCATCCGCAATGGCGAATCCGGCACTGCCAGCAGGGCGCGACCGTGCCCTGCCGTCAGTTTCCCTTCTTCAATCCAATCCTGAATCGTCGGCTCCAACTTCAAGAGCCGAATCGCGTTCGCCACCGTCGCGCGGTCCTTGCCGGTTCGCGTTGCAACATCCTCTTGGGTTAGCTGAGCCTCGGCCATTAAGAGTTCAAATGCTCGCGCGGCCTCAATAGCATTCAGATCTTCACGCTGAATGTTCTCAACCAGCGTCAACTCCAGCGCTAGCTCGTCAGACGCCTGCCGAACGATTACCGCCACCTTCGTCAAGCCGGCGCGCTGTGCTGCGCGCCAACGGCGCTCGCCTGCAATCAACTGAAACCGCGAGCCGATCGGTCGGACGACCAAGGGCTGGATGATGCCGCTGGTCTGAATCGAACGTGACAGTTCGTCGAGGGCTTCCTCTCGAAAGCGCGTGCGCGGCTGGTAAGGACTGGGCTCGATCAAGTCGATGTCAACTTGTTGTGGGCCCGGATGCAGCCCCTCGCGAGTGGGCACGACCGCTGCGCCACTGGCTGTTGTTGCGTGAGGCTGTATCGGCGGCGTCTGTTCTGGTGAAGTCTTGGGCTCAGACTCCCGAATGAGCGCTCCGAGCCCCCGTCCCAGCGCGTTTCTCGGCATTGGCAATGACCTCCTGGGCGAGCTGCGTGTAGCCTTCTGCGCCCTTGCTGTGAATGTCGTAAAAAATGATCGGTTTACCAAAACTTGGCGCTTCCGCAAGTCGCACATTTCGCGGAATCACGCTCTGAAGGACTTGTGTTCCGAAAAAACTCCGCAAGTCCGTCGCTACCTGCCGGGAGAGGGTTGTTCGTTCATCATACATCGTCAGCAGGATGCCTTCGATTTCGAGGCTAGGATTCAGGGTGCGCCGGATGCGCATCAGCGTGTCCAGCAGTTCCGAAACACCTTCGAGAGCCAGATATTCACACTGGATGGGGACCAAAACAGCTCCTGCGGCCACGAGAGCGTTCAAAGTCAACAAATCCAAGGCCGGAGGGCAATCCAGGATGATATAGCGATATTTCTCGTGTAGAGCTTTCAGGGCGCCTTGGAGCTTATATTCACGACATTCCGCACTGACCAGTTCAACCGCTGCCCCCGCAAGGTTTTTGTCGGCTGGAATAATATCTAAACCATCCACCTGTGTTTTTTGAATGATCTTGTCGAAGGGTTCGTTCAAAATTAAGGCGTGATAAAGGGTTCTACGCGAAGGATCTTTCGCGAATCCGATGGCGGCGGTGGCGTTGGCTTGGGAATCGCAATCAACAAGAAGGGTCGGTTGTGCAGCTGTGGCGAGACAGGCGGCCAGATTCACCGCAGTTGTCGTCTTGCCAACTCCACCTTTTTGGTTCGCGACGGCAATGATTCGAGCCAAATATCCCCCGAAAGCGAAAATCTAGCAAAGGCGGGTCAAGGATGCAAGATGTTTCACGTGGAACAGCGTTTTGACGGCGGAAAACACGATTCGGAGGGCGAATTGTTCCATGTGGAACGCTATCCTGCCATCTCACAGCTCCGCTCCAGCATAATGCGTTTCGTTGCGGCCTTCTGAATCTTGAGAAGATCGGGCGGCGCATTCCAGAGCTAAGGTTGTGGGGTGGACAGCGACTCTGAGGAGATTCGCGGCCAAGCGCGATGTTCCACGTGGAACACAGACTCACCACTTCACCTTCACCTCCAAGCGTTTAGGACACTGCCATGTGAAGCATTCTGCCGCCGGGGAACCTGGCTCTGAATGTTCCACGTGGAACATCGATTTGGCGCGAGCCGCCACTGGCTGCGAATCAGGGGAATTTCCTAAAGAAATAAGAAGAAATAACTGAAACCTCTCACTTTTAAGGCGATGTGACGGTAATTGAGGACTTCCTTGTGCCCACAAGAAGGAGGCGTCGCAAGGAATGAGGTACTTCTATAGGTTCGCTCCAGTCCCAAGTCCGGATCTTCTGAATCTCCTCAAGGTCTCGGCCGCCAATCCAAAGTATAACTTGTTTCGCTGCTATCTGTTGCGACCTCGCCCATTCTAGAAAGGCGGAGAATTCACCCAGCGCGCGCGTGCAAACGTAGTCGAGAGGGGCGACCTCCTCCCCTAACTCTTCATAACGGCGCGCCAGCACTTGTGCCCCTTTAAGTCCCAATTCACGAATGACTTCCGCGAGAAATGTGACCTTCTTGATGTTGGATTCGACCAGGAAAACCTGCAAGTCAGGCCGCATGATCTTCAGTGCCAGCCCCGGAAATCCGCCTCCAGAGCCAACGTCGGCGAGCCGACCGTTTTTCAGGGGTATGGCCTCGGCGGCGTACATACTCTCGCAAAAATGACGATAAAGTATCTCCAGCGGGTCGCGGATGGCCGTCAGGTTTACCTTTTCATTCCAGGTCAGCAAAATCTTTATATATTGTTGAATTTGAAGCACTTGATCGTCAAAGACGGGGATCTTGAATTCTCCGAGGGCGCGCCGTATCACGGCCGCTGAGGGAGAGGCTGGGATAGTTGTTATCATAGTAGTAACTATTAACTCTGAGGTATCAAATTCTCCTTTTCCTGGACACTAGCCCTTTTTGGTGTCAGGTACCGCGGCCCCGCTGTTCCGGCGACCACATCCACGGCGCTGTGCCAGAAAATCGCCGGGACCAGACTGCCGTAGGCCATCCGGCTTGTCCCCAGAATGAGGCCGATCAAGAGTGTCATAGCGATTCCACCGCGTCCCTGGTAACTATGTGCCAGCCCGAAGAGAACGGAAGAAAGGAGCACCACCGCCCAAGCTGGTAACCCGAGATGTGTGAGGAAGGCCATGGCGAAACCGCGATACAGGAACTCCTCGCAAAGTCCCGCTGTAATCGCGAGCGCCAGATAGGGGAGCAACTCCACAGTGGATTGCGGCAAGATCCGTTCCGCAATGGCCTGAAGAGAGCCCCGCGCTTCTACGGGAATTCTCCCCACGCGCCGCAGGTTCAGCCACTGAAGGGCTGCAATGGTCGCGGCGCCGACAATCGAAGCAACAAGAGTCCGGGTTCTGCCATGGATCGTCAAACCAAGCTGAGAGGCCGTGAATCCGTGCGCCCAGGCACGCCATGCCACCCCCGCGACGGCAAACCATTGAAAGGCAATGGTCGAAGCGTAAAGCGCAAGCCGTTCCATGGTGCCGACGCGTGGCATCGCCAGCAATCTCTTCATGCGCACTCGCCCGCGCCACGGCAAAATCAAGGCGAGCACGAAAAAGATGAGCCAGATGTCCCACGGCATCCGCGAATGAGAACACTTCTCGTATAGGTTGCGCAAGTGAGGAAAGTCCCGACGAGCAGGCCAGTTTCCGATGAGCAGAGTCTTCAGGAGGTGACCCGCGGGAGGACCGCGCAGCTTTCTCCGGTAGTAGCGATCCCGAGGAGCGAAACTGCACGTTCGATAGGGGCCAGAGAACAAGCGTTTGCCGTAAGGCCGCTCATCCTCAGTTGGATACGGTGGCTAGGAAATTACATGGTGCGCAAGCACGAGCCGCGGCACCTCGCTATAATCGAAGGGTTTTACAGCGAGGTGTGGCTTGACCCATTCCGTGAAACTCACGGCCATGGTCAAGGCAGCGGGTTGAGCGGCGAAGCTGAGTCCAGGGTTGCTGGATTCCGTTTTGCGCCGTTTGCCGCGGCCAACTGATCCGAACGTGCTCGTTGGTTTTGACACCAACGACGACGCCGGGGTGTATCTGCTCAGCCCTGAAATGGCACTAGTCCAGACGGTCGACTTCTTTACCCCGATCGTCGATGACCCGCACACCTTTGGACAAATTGCAGCGGCGAATGCCTTGAGCGATGTTTACGCCATGGGCGGCAAACCAGTTTCCGCGCTTTCGATCGTGGGCTTCCCCGACAAGGGCGATCCTGAGATTCTCGAACAGATTATTCGCGGCGGCCTTTCAAAGATGACCGAAGCCCAGTGCAGCGTCATCGGCGGCCACTCGATTCGAAATGACGATATTCAATTTGGCTACGCGGTCACGGGCATCATCAACCCGAATGGAGTGTGGCGAAATGTTGGCGCGCGTGCGGGCGATGTCCTGCTTCTGACCAAAGCCATCGGAACCGGCGTGCTCTCAACGGCGCTGAAGAACGACCGCGTAACACGCGTCTCACTTCTGGCGGCGACTGTCTCGATGGCAGAACTGAACCGCGCGGGCGCAGCAGCGCTAGAAGGAGTACAGGACAAGCGAGGGGCTGCAACTCCCATTCATGCAGTGACGGACGTTACCGGATTCGGATTGCTGGGCCACGCCCGGGAGATGGCGCTCGGTGATTCGCAGCGGAATATCGAGCCCGTGTCCCTCGAGATCGATCATTCCACCGTTGGCTACCTTCCCGGAGCCGTTGAGGCCGCACGCGAAGGATTTCTTCCCGGCGGCCTGAAGAATAACCGCGATTTCATTGGCGATTGCGTGCGTTTCGCCGAGGGCGTTCCTCAGGAATACCGCGATCTTCTCTTCGACCCGCAAACTTCCGGCGGCCTGCTGATTGCTATCTCGCCGGAATCCGCAGAGGCCGCCATCTCCGCTCTCGGTCGTCATGGCGTCTCCGCGCGTCGCATCGGCAAAGTCATCAGCAAAACAAATCCGCTTCTATTCATCCGTTAGAATGTCGCGTCCGGGGCGCATCGGATAGACTCTAACGATGGACACGATCACACACGGCATCGCTGGCGCATTGATCGGAAAAGCCATCTTGCGCGGCGAGGACATGTTTGCCGCGCAACCGATGAACCGCGGTCGCATCATCACATGGTCGCTGATGCTTGGCGCCATTTTTCCGGATTCCGATGTCCTCCGGGATTTTTTCTCCAGCGACAAGCTGCTCATCGTTACCTGGCATCGCAGTATCACGCACTCACTGGTGATGCTTCCTCTGTGGGCGCTGCTTCTCGCGGGAATCACGCGCGCGTTTGCGAACCGGCGAAAATGGGAAGCACCCTCCTTCCGAGCGCTGACCGCGATCTACGCGGCGGGCATTCTCAGCCACATTGTGCTCGACTTGGTGACCTCCTTTGGCACCATGATCTGGTCGCCGCTCGAATGGTCGCGCCCCGCCTGGGATCTCATCTTCATCGTGGATTTCACGCTGACGGCGATTTTCCTTGTGCCCCAATTGCTCGCCTGGGTGTATGCCCACCCCGAAAAAGTAAGGCGCCGCGCCGTTGGAATGTGGCTGGTGTTCGTGCCCGCCCCATTTCTCATCGCCAAAATTGCCGCAATTGCCGGCGCGCCGATTTCCGATCGAGTTGTTTTGAGCGCCATCGTTATTCTTGCCGTGCTCTTCGTCTTGCCAGCATTCCTTGGATGGGGGTTGAAGATTCAGCACCACACATGGAATCGCGCCGGTCTTGCCGCGGCCGTGATCTACGTGGCTTGCACGGTCTCTGCACACCATGTCGCGTTCTCGCGCATTCAGAAGTTCGCTGAACTGGACCACTTGCAGGTCGAATCGATCGGGGCGTTGCCGCTCCCGCCATCCCTCTGGCATTGGGACGGGCTGGTTCGGACGGCGCGAGGAGTCTACGAAGTGCGCATGGACCTTGCCGACAAGCCCGTAAACGATGGGGAATTGCTCGCGCTCGAGCACCACTATTACCCCGACGCCCCGCCGAATTCCTACATCGAGATAGCCACACGCCTGCCCGAAGTCCAGAAGGTTCTGTGGTTCTCGCGATTTCCCGTGACGCGTTTCCACAAAGAAGGCGATGTAGCCGTCGTCGAGATTTCCGACATCCGCTTTGTGCAAACGCGCCGCGACCGCCCCCCGTCCTTCACGTATCGCGTTCGCTTTGGCACTGACGGCAGGGTTCTGTCGCAAGGCTGGGCCGCGAGGTAAGACAGGCATTCTTGCCTGTCATTCTTTTTGCGGCAAAGAGGAACTACCGGGAAGGTTTTTTGTCTGCCGGATGGATGACGACCTGGCGGTCTTCGCCGACGCCGGAGCTTTCCGTGCGAACTCCGCTCATATCCTTCAACGCCATATGCACGATGCGGCGCTCGCGCGAGGACATGGGATTCAGGCGGAATGGCTGGCGAGAAGTCTGCACGCGTTCGGCGGCAACACGCGCCGTCATGCGCAATTCTTCAAAACGCAGCGCGCGATAGCCGCCGCAATCGATGTGGATCTTTTCATGGTAAGCAGGTTCCAGCCGCAGCGCCCTGAAGGCCAGGTGTTCGAACGCTTTCAAAAGTTCCGCGCCGCGCTCGAGGAGAATCTCTTTGTCCTTGCCGTCGAGATCGGCGAGCACTTCCGCGTCGCCCCCGGAGCCTTCTCCATCCGCTGAAACCGGGTGTACGTTCACCTTCAACTCGAGCGCGGAAACACGCACCATATTCTCCAGAAAATGACGCAGGGCCTCGGCCGCCGCTTGCCGGTCCAACTTGCCATCGCGGATGAGTTCTTGAGCCATCGGTAGTTCGAACGTTGCGAGCCGCGTCCGCCTCTCTGAAATGTTTTCTTAAGGCTTCTTCCCACGCACGATCTTTGCAGGTGCGGGCACCGGATGTGTGCGGTTCAGGTACCACTGCTGGGCGATACCGACCACGCTGCTGGTGAGAATATACACCGCCAAGCCGCTAGAAATCGGCGAAATCATGAAGATGCCCGCCATGGTGATAGGCATGATCTTCATCATAGCCTGCTGCTGCGGGTCGGTCGCGGTCATCGGCGTCATCTTCGAAACGAGATACATGGAAGCGCCCATCAGCACGGGAAGAACGTAGTAAGGATCTTTCGAAGAAAGGTCCGTGATCCACAGCCAAGTCGCGTGCCGCATCTCGATGGCATAACGCAGAGCGGTGTTCAAGCCGAACCACACCGGCATTTGCAGGAACATCTGGAAGCAGCCGCCCATGGGGTTGATGCCCTCGCGGCTGTAAACTGCCATGACCTCCTTGTTCATCTCCGCCTTGCGCGGATCACGCATCGAGTATTTCTTGTATTTTTCCTGGATCGCTTTGATTTCCGGTGCCACGCGCTGCATTTTTAAGGTCGTCTTGTAGCTGGAGATGCGCAGGGGAAAGAGGAGCATATTGATCACTAGCGTGAGGACAACGATGGCCCATCCCCAGTTGGGGATGTAGTTGTGCAGCCACTTCAGCCCGTGAAAGAGCGGCTCGGCGATAAATTCCAGCCAGCCGAAATTAATAAGCCCGTGCAGCGGCGGGTTCATCTTCTTCAAGTCGTCGTAATCTTTCGGACCGACGTAAACACGCAAGGCCAGCGGCTGCGTCGAGGTCGCCGCGGCCACTTGGGGCACCGGCTCCGCGGTGTCTTGGCCATTCGCATGCACAGTCCGCCAAGATTTCCAATAGCGCGTCTCAAGCGTGCCCGGCGCGGCGCCGTTTGCGGGGAGAAACGCGGCGGTGAAGTAACGGTCCTCAATGCCAACGAAATCTTTTCCACCCTGCCAAAGACCTGGGCCCCACTTATCGAGCCCTTCGAGCTTCTTGTGGGCGAAATTGGTGATCTTACCGCCCTCACTGTAGTACGTCGAGACCGTTTCCACCGGCGCCGGATTCGTCACTGTTAAATCGCCGAAGCCGCCGAGCCATCCAAGCCCCGCGGTGATGGGCTTGCCGTTCAACTTGACGGAGGTTTCTATGCGAACCACATACGTGTGATCAAAGCGGAAGTGCTTGGTGACTTCCAGGTGGCCATCACTCCACGTGAGTTCAACATCGGCCGGTGCTTGCAGTGAGGTCGCGGGGGAGGAGATCTGATAAAGTCCGCCGTTCGCTGCGTTTTGCAACTGCTCGTCATCGAGCACCAGGAAAAAGGGCCAGCCGCCTGTTTGCTGCGATGCGTCCGCGTGGACGACATCAAGAACGCGCTGCGGCTTCGCATCATCCTTGTAATTCTTCAGCTGCCAGCTCTTCACGAGCGCGCCGCGGTTCGAAATTTCCACGCGGTAGAGACTGTTTTCGACGACGACCGCGCGTTCCTGCGAATCGTTTTTTACAGTGACGCTGGCCGCTGCCGCTGGGGCAATTGTTGCCGGCGTTAGAGTGGCTTCGGATGGATTCGCCGCCGGTGACGTCGCTGGACCCGGTGTGGCCGGAGCGGTACGCGCCGGCCGGTTTGCTTGCGTTGGCGGGACGGGCGGCTTCGGCCCGAAAAACTTCGCCCAGAGGATGATCACCGCAAACGACAACAGTGAAGCCACGAGAATTCGCAGCTCCGGCGTGAACTTGTCCTTTTGTCCCGGCGCGCTCATGACTGCGCCTCAGTCTTCAGAACTTTCCGCGCGGCTGAACTTGTTGGCATCTCTTGCCATTTCTCCGGAACCGGGTCGTAACCAAATTTGCGCGAGAGCGGATGGCAGCGCAGCAGCCGCTTCAGTCCAAGCCAAAAGCCGCGCGCCATCCCAAACCTTTCAATGGCCTCGTAGGCATAGTGCGAACATGTCGGTTCGAATCGGCAACTTCCCGCGAACAAGATCGACAAATACGTTTTGTAGAAACGCAGCGCGAGCAGCGCCACGCGCACAGGAATGGATGGCTCTACACTTTGCGTGGTGGCGATTTGTGTAGCAGCGGACTTCAGTCCGCCCTCATCGCTGGCGTCCATTGCCGCAACAGAGGGAGCACGAGAGTGCCCCCCTACACGCCCTTCAGCAGCCGCAACAAATCCGCCGTCAGCGCCGCAAGCGGCGCGCGCTCCACCGAACTCTTCGGGTGTATGACGATGTCCCATCCCGCGGGTATCTCCAGCCGGTGGCAGCGTACGATTTCGCGCAGGCGCCGCCGGATATGATTACGCACTACCGCGCCGCCCAGGGCCTTCTTGATGCTGAAGCCAAAACGGCTCTGGGGCAGTTCGTTGGCGCGAAAAAAAACTGTGAAGTGGGAACTCGAACGGCGCTTTCCGGCGCGGTAGACAGCATCAAATTCTCCGCGCCGCACCAGCCGCGCTTCGCGCGGAAACAGATTCCCGTGCCCGCTCGAACCGGCGGTGGGCAACAGGCTCCCCGCATTATTCGGGGGTGAGCCGATGGCGTCCCTTCTTGCGGCGCGCCGCCAGCACCTTGCGTCCACCCTTCGTCTTCATGCGTACGCGGAAGCCGTGCGTCTTGGCGCGTCGGCGTTTGCGCGGTTGAAATGTGCGCTTTGGCAAAACAATCCCCCTTTGTAGTACGCGATCGCGGGGCAGTCTCTTTCACCCGCAACGGCGTAACAGCCCCCTAGCCTCTTCAGCGGCTGGTTTCGAATTCATTAGTGTATTCGACCCTTGCGCGCAGGGTCAAGAAACGATGGGGGTAGGCTACAGAGCGGGGGAAAGTGATACACCCGGTCGCCCTCCCCAGCGCCTAGCCCCTTTTTTCAGTAACTGACACAGCATATAAAACTAAATAAACCTGTCTATTAGCATCGCGGTAGATGGAAAATCCAAGCGTATCTCCGAGTGAAACGATCTGAGGAGTCTTGAAGATGCGCAAGAAAGTCTCCCTCGCCAATCTTGAGAGCATTAGATGTCAGGGAGAGTCGATACTGGGGCAAGAAGATGGCACACGGCACGCTTCGGGCAAGCTACGACTTGTCGAGATAAGGGATGCCGTCCTGAGGTCGATGTTTGACGAAGCGCTCGATCTAACCCACTACGCGAAGTCCTGTCAACGTGTCGGTCGATGCATGTCTCTTCAATCAAAAATGCAATCGTCTGAAAGCTCGGGTGGTAATCTACG
>Ga0137412_10000921_pt1 | contig 21972 bp, 22 predicted proteins | sample CZODoug2_1_16fun_FD_122160 | JGI IMG/M metagenome (GOLD analysis project Ga0137412, IMG submission 122160) | Vadose zone soil fungal communities from Angelo Coast Range Reserve, California, USA - CZODoug2_1_16fungal (Hybrid Assembly) | ecosystem: Environmental > Terrestrial > Soil > Vadose zone... | reverse complement strand
TGACGAACGTCGGGAAGTGCGCAGGACGACGCCTGCGACTAGGGCGTGTACTCATAAATCGGAGGCCGTTTGACGTCCGCTATGCCCCTGATAGCGGCGCGAAAGCGGACATCGCGGGACTTCCGCGTTGGGCCAAGAGGCGACAAAACAATCCCGGTTTGGTATGAAAGAGGCTGCCAACTGAAGCGGCCATGGCGGGGGTAAACCGTGACGGTGTACATTCGTGCACAAATTATCAGATGGGTCAGTGATGACTTTCCGGGGGTTGTGGAGTGCCGGTTCGCCGATACGTTAGGCAGAGAATGGTCAGTAATCGATAAGCTGCCGGTCGTCACGGATGCTGACCTCCGATCCAACAGCCAATTCCCTCAGCCCGCTCTTATTGCGTGCGAGGTCGTCGCGCGAGGCCAAGATGATGCTGGTCGCAAAATCGCTGAAATCACCACGATGGCCTCTTTTGCTATAGATGTTACGAATGGGACGACTTGCTTTCAACTATATGCCGAACAGTTGCAGGTTAGCGATGACTGAACTTCATCCCGTGATGAATAATATAAAGTGGAGAGAGTTGCGCGCGGCTATGTACGCTATTGAGGCTGCAACAATGTATCGAACTATGAGTATTAATGGCTATTACTCAAGGGCGGACTCCGAATGGTTTTATCACTTCCAAGAAGGCGGCTACGAAGACATTTGGTGCGTCGATATCTTCGCCAATAATGCACTTCACCGCCAACAGATCGCGAGCGCCCTCAAGACGATCCATCTGCCCGGAGAGGAAACCGGCGATGGCTTCCGCGTTTACGGATACGCTCTGCCGGGACAACCCATCGACTATCTGTAGGGCGAAGTGGAGCACTCGCGGATTCAATGGCAGTAGGCGGGCGTCGGCCATGCGGCCCTGATATCCGCTATGGGTCATTCGCGACCGATTGGGGCTGTCGGCATCGTGTCCGGGTTACCCCCGATCGCGACCGTTGGGGCGGACATCCCGGTTCGGCAGCTTCGTGCCAGAAGGCGACATCGAATTGGAAAAAGCGGCTAGTTGAAGCGGCTTTACCGCATTGCGATTGCCGTCAGGATTGCAGCGGCACCGACGGCCTTAGACATGTCCACCAGGGGCTAGTAGCTGAAATTACCAAGCGTAGCGCACGCGCAAACTTGCAGCTACGTTAGAGCGGGCAACTTAGTTGATTTTTTGACGTTTCGCGCCGTCACCACCTTAGAGCGCGTTGCAAACCTTTCTGTTGAAACACTGAGATCTGCGAGTAGTTCGGGCACTTGCCTTGCCGGGATGGCTTTACTGATCAAGAAGCCCTGGACCTCAGTACACCCGTGCTTTTGAAGGAATGCCAGTTGCTCTTGTGTCTCGACACCTACGCCTGTTGTCCGCATTCCGAGGCCGTTGCACATGGCTATGATGGACTGGACAACAATATCGTGCTGTTCACGTCTACCCAAGTTGGTCATGAGGGATCGATCGAGCTTCACTTTGTCGAACGGAAATTTGAGCAAATAGCTCATCGACGAATAGCCTGATCCGAAATCGTCCACCGCGATGCATACACCCATATCTCTCAATTGTTGAAGTGTTGACACGGTCTCTGCGACGTCCTCCAGCAACAAGCCTTCCGTAATCTCAAGCTGAAGCCGTTGCGGCGCTAAGCCGGACGCATCGAGGGCTTCGCGGACTCCATCAACCAAGTCATGCCTGTTGAACTGGACAGGCGATAGATTGACAGCGAGGGAGACGTCTGCCGGCCATTTCTTCGCTTCCTGGCAAGCCGTGGTGAGCACCCAACGTCCCAGCGAATGGATCAGACCCATTTTCTCTGCAACCGGGATGAAGTCGCTGGGAGGGATGGTCGAACCATCCGGCCGATACCAGCGCAGAAGGGCCTCAAAGGCACAGACCTGTCTAGACCGCGCGTCGATGAGCGGCTGATAATGTACCTGAAATTCATTGCTCGCGAGGGCATGTCGCAAATCCAATTCCAAAACGCGACGGCGTTGCAGCACCTCATCCAGGGTTGGTTCAAAGAATCGGTAACAGTTACGTCCGTCTGATTTCGCCTTGTAGAGAGCCAGGTCAGCGCTCTTGAGCAGCTTGTCGGGCTCTCTTCCATCTTTGGGTGCGAGCGCAATTCCGATACTGCAGCCGATATGCAGTTGATGTCCTGCCAGATCGAACGGGCGACTGAGTTCACCGATGATACGTTCAGACAGCGCTCCCGCGCCTGACAGATCCGCACCGAGCGGTTGAATGATCGCAAACTCGTCGCCTCCGAGGCGGGCGATGACATCGATGTCACGGCAGCAATGGCGGATGCGCGACGTGACGGCTTGCAGCAGCGCATCGCCGATCGGATGGCCCCATGCGTCGTTGACGTTCTTGAAGTGGTCCAGATCGAGAAACAACACCGCATGCGGCAGGCCCCGAGCCACAAGCCCAACCGCTGTTTCGAGGCGGTCTCGAAACTCCGTCCGATTGTCCAAGCCAGTCAAGCCATCGTGTCGAGCCATGTGGGCGATCTGGGCCTCGGCGCGTCGACGCTCCGTGATGTCCGCAACCGTCATCAGCCATCCCTCGTCCGGCATGCGATCGAGGGTGACAAGCAGCGAGCGCCCATCCTTGATGTCCCATGTTGTCGACAGCGCCTGGGACAAGTCGTTCGTGCTCTTGAGGGTATCCTTGAGTTGACGGATATCCGCGATCGAGATCAAGCCGCTCACGACCGCACCCCGGATGAGAAGGGCAAGGGGTGAGCCACTGGTCATTGTCTTGGATGGAAGTCCAAGCATCTCCTTGAAACGAGGGTTGGACACGGTCAATCGATGATCTCGATCGAACATGCACAGACCCTGAGCCATTGCGTTCACGGCGACATTGAATCGCACGCTTTCTGCCGCAACGGCACGATCGATCTCCGCCTGGACGAGCGATGCCTCCAAAGCCCTCAATCGCTCGCGGCCTTTGAGGTGACGTAAAACGAGCGCAATGCTTATGACAAGCGCCAACTCAAGCAAGACACTGACAATAACGATGTACTGTCGCTGCTCACGCCAGGGCAGCAGAATAGCATCCACCGACCGACTGAGGCTGACGACCATCGGATAGGTCGGAACACGATGAATCGCGATGATCCGATCGGTGTGGTCAATCGGGCTCATGTTACGCGTAGTCCCGCGATCGATTCCCTTGGTCAACAGCCGATAGGCGCCCGTATTCGGTGCCGTCCCAACAACACCCGCGATTGCCGGTTGGCGAACAAGCATAACGCCGCCAAGGTCAAACATCGACACCACAGCGTCTGATTGTGGTGCGACTTGAGAGAAGAAGGCCTGAAAATACGAAAAGTTTATCTCCCCGAGAAGAACTCCAAGGAAATCTCCGGTGGCAGAACTGATTCGACGAGCCACGTAGACAGTCCATTCGCCGTTGGCCCGATTCCTGATCGGCTTCGTGATGTATCGATCGGGTCCGTCGCGGGCGCTCAGGACTTTGAAGTATTCCCTGTCCGACAGGTCACGATACGGCATAGGCCAGTAGTATGTCGAGTTCACCAGCATGCCTCGGTTGTCAACCAGTGTCAGCCCACCTACGTAATGGATCGCGGCGACACGCGCCGTCAGCACGTCATGCATCGCGAGGGTCGAAACCTGGCCGACAAATTGTTGCTCATTCGCGACGTTCTCGCCGCGGAGCTGATCCAGTACTCCGGCCTGCACCGCCTCGAGAACCGCAAAGGAGCTTTCAAGGTGCGCCGAAAGCATCATGGCGTAAGTCGCAAGGCCGCGAGTATTATCGGCGATCTCACGCTCGCGCTGATGGTGAACCAGTAGAACGGCCGCAAAGGCGATCGAGACAGCGAGTGCGATGCCGATTGATGCAGCGGCCGGCACTGGACGCCAGGTGAAGTACTGGCGTATGGGATTGCGAAGAGTGAACGACATGACGGGCATAGGGTCTCGATACGTTGATCGAAGCCTTCGCTTTGTCGAAAAAGGTCAGGTTAAACCGATAATGCTATTTTAAGGACTTGCTTTCCCATTCATTAATTTATCGTCTTTCGGACCGGCCGGTCACGTATCGGCAACTTCCGTAGTCCAGGCATCACGAGGGTGCGGGGGCGCCGCCGCCGCAGTCATAAGCGATATTGTATATCGGCCTCGCTGGGGAACGGCTCTTGCGTCTTGCGGCCGCGCGGAGACCGCCTGCGGCGTGAACGGTGGCTGTACGGTGGCTATTCGGATGTGATCGCCGCGATCACCGCTCTCTTCGTGGCGTTGGCGTCCGGCGAGCCGAGCAGGCCGAGCAGCCGTTGAAAGCCGTCATGCCGGGCGCGATCGAACGGCCGTGAATGGCCCATGTCGTCCTTGGCCGGATGCGCCGGATAAAAATGCGCGCAGGGAATCCAACCATCCGGAACGGGCTCCGTCGCGGGATGCGTTCGGCGGCTTTTCAGAAGCCTGGGCAGCACATGGGTGTGCGGCCCATCCGGGCTCTTGCCGCCCGCCTCGGGGATCGGCTGGTAGACCTCGATCCGTCCGACCCGGCTGACAAAGACCCGATGCGGGTTCGCCGCGAGGATCATGCCCATCGCGGGGTTGCCGGGTTCGAACACCGGGCGGCCGGCATGCTCCCGCAGCCTTGCAACGAGCGCAGCTTCGGCGATGCGGACACAAAGATCGGCCTGCAGCGCATCCAGCCCGAGATCGAACAGAACGCCGTCACGGTCCTCAGTGCGCAGCGCATCGGCGTCCGGGCCCAGCTCGGTCAGCGCATGGCGCCGGTTCATCGCGCAACCATCGCCTGGAAGACACAGCGCGACGCGATGGCTCCAGTTCAGCCTGGTGATGCTTTCCGACGCGAACAGAAGCAGCCCCTCCGGATTGCGCACCGCGATGCCGCCGCGTTCGGTGACCGCGGCCACCGCTGATTCCTGCGTGGTCAATTTCACGGGCTCGCCGACGTTCCGAGAAAATTCCGCGATGCCGCCGAAGGTGCCCATGCTCCATTGGGTGCCGGCATTGAGGATCTGATCGGTAAGCAGCTTGGATATCTCGGTCTGCGAAATCATGGCTTCTCCCCGGAAAGCGTCGCCGAGCGCGGCAGGAAATAGGAAATGCCCTCTCTCTCGCCACAGATGACGTCGACGCCATAAGCCAGCGCGAGGTTTTCAGGCGTCAACACCAGGGAATGAGACCCCTGGGCCACGACGCCATTGCCTGCGATCAGGATCAGACGATCGCAGAACCGGGCGGAGAGCGCGGCTGAGCTAGATGATCGTTTTTGGAATCCAATCCAGATAATCCTTTGCCGGAAAGACAAAGAAAGCATCCAAGGGCGTCTTCGCGATCATCCTGTAGCCAACCGAATTCAGATACCCGACGATCTCGTTTTCCAGAACGTGGTAGATCGACAAATGCTTGGTCTCGACAATGATGACGCCAGGGGCCCATTGATCCAGCTTTGCGCCGACCAGGCAGTTCAGGTCCTCGCCTTCGACGTCGACCGAAAGGAGATGAATCTCCTCTTGCTGCAAATAGCGATTTTTCAAATCGAACAGCGTCGTGGTCTTGCGAATCTCTTTCCGGATGGGCTGGTCGCCATACCTTGCGGTGTATCTTGCGATTGAATCGCGATCGATGCTGGACAACGTGCTGTCCGGATAGATCGAGAACTCCACGTCCTTGATTTCGCTCGATACCAGGGCCGGCACGAACACATCCCGTGGACGATGTTCGAGCCATTCTTTTTCGAACGTGCTGTTGCCGTCGATCGCGAGCCCGCTCCAGCCTCTGTCATAGAAGTAGCGGGTGTTGCTTTGGACGGTCGGATGATTGGCGCCGACGTCGATATAGGTGCCTCGGCTCACCTTTCGGAGCAGCGAGGCCGCGATCAGATCCGAGCCCTCGAGCGCGTAGCTCTGCCTCGGATAAGAATCATTCTCAGATGCCATGGCCGGTCCCGCCGTTCGAATTCCGGATTTGAATTCTACGTCCGGCGCCGATCAACTCATAGCGGAAATTGGGCTGGCCCCCTGCCCCCCGCGTCCTCAGCCGCAACGCGGCTGGTTTGCCAGCGCCATCAGGATGACGCTCAGGCCCTCCGGTGGAGTACAAGTTTTGACTTCGACGACGGGCTTGGCCAAATGGCTGATCTTGGCGGGCCTGATCTTGGGTCGGGGCCTGGGCAACATCACGCCAGTTCGCCCGACATGCGACGCGGCGGGACGCTGCAAATCTACCTCGGCGTTTGCATCCGGCTTCGTTTCGGGAACGACAAGCGATTCGACCGGCGCTTCCGCGATCATCGCCACGGCAACGGGCAGATAGGCGACGTCGAGCCGATCGGCCTTCATCAGCGTATCCTGCACAAGCGTATCTTTCGTGAGCGTCTGGTTCGTTAGCGTATCCTGAGCCAGCGCCTCGCCCAGCATGACCAGGTCAAGGACGCCTTCGCTCGAAAAAGCCATCGATGCCGTCACCCTGGTGGCAAGCAATCCACCGAGACCCGCGAGACAAAATGCAGCAAACCAAAATGTTCTGATCATCTCGACCCCCAAACTCAATCGAGAACGCGATCAATCAACCTTAATTTGGTGTTGCGCACAACTGGAGATGAGTTTTTGCGGCTCAGGGAGTGCGATGTTGGTTAATGTGTAGGTGGTGCGAAGCGAAGACCGTCATTGCGAGCGAAGCGAAGCAATCCAGGGCCACAAAGAAAAGTCTGGATTGCTTCGCTTCGCTCGCAATGACGAGTGAGGCGGCATTCGGCCCCACCCTCGATCCTGTGTTCGGCTGACCGAGCATCAAAGACAAAGTCCCAGCAGATTGATGTGGCACTTGCTGGATGACGGCTTGGCGGATGCCGGCTTGCCCTTCGCGGCCACCAGAACTTTCTCGCCCTTCTTGCCCTTCGACGGCGGCGGTTCGTAGTCGCCGGCGATTTCCATCGCCCAATAGGTGCGCTTGCCGCTGGCGTCCTTGGCGCTGGCGATGCCGATGCGGGTGGCGTTGCGCAGCAGCAGGTTCTTGCGGTGCTCGCTCGAATTGATCCACTGGCCGAGCGTCTTTTCGAAATTATCGTAGCCATAGGCGATGTTCTCCGCGGCGCGGCCGGCGCGCGACGGCGCGATGCGCGAGGTGAACGAACCGAGCGCCTCGTGACTGAGATTGTCTTTCGCGGCCATCGCGCGCGCCTGCTCGGCGGCGATGCGGTTGAGCGTGGAATCCGACGTGACGCGGACCTCGCCGTGGCCGAGGCGAAATTTCGAGATCATCTCGGCGGGAGAATCCGCCGAGGCCGATGGCGCGGAAATCATCAGCAGGGATAAGGCGGCCAACAGGGTCGCGACGCGAATGGTCAATTTTGGCATGTTCCAATTTTTGGTTTGGCCGATGAAAGCCGGCGGGAAACTGAGCGGGCGCTGCGGATATTGCAACAAACCAAAAGTTCGCGTCGCGCGAAACAATCATTGCGCGCTTCGTGGAACCAGGGGCCGTACGCTGGGCGGCGCACCGTTCACCAGCCATCCCGAAACGGGGGTTGTGCGGCGCAGCACGGGCGATAAAACCTGTTTGAAACCAAACACAAAAGCGAACAACGAAAGGTGATTTGCGTGGCGGAGATCGATGTCGAGTGCCTGGAGGTATCCAGACACCGCCCTATGGGCTTCACCGAATTCGTCCTGGTGATCGCGACCATCATGTCGCTCAATCCGCTCGCAATGGACATGATGCTGCCGGCGCTGCCGAACATCGGCTCGGCGTTTCACATCGATGTCGCCAACCGCCTGCAGATGGTGCTGTCGGCGTTCGTGATCGGCTTCGGCGTCGGCCAGTTCGTCATCGGCCCCCTGTCCGACAGTTTCGGGCGCCGCCCGGTCCTGATCGGCGGCATGGTCCTCTATTCGATCGCCAGCGTGCTCGCGATCGCAGCCCCATCGTTCGAGACGCTGCTTTTGGCGCGGGCGCTGGAGGGCCTCGGCACCGCGGCCACCCGCGTGATCGCGACCTCGATCGTGCGCGACTGCTACGCCGGCCGCCGCATGGCGAGCGTGGTGTCGCTGGCGATGATGATCTTCATCGCGGTGCCGGTCGTGGCGCCCTCGTTCGGCCAGGCCGTGATGCTGCTGACGCAGTGGCGCGGCATCTTCGTGGTGCTGATGCTGTACGGCATCCTCGCTCTGCTCTGGACCGCGCTGCGGCTGCCGGAGACGCTGCCGGCCTCGGAACGCAAGCCGTTCGCGGTCGGCGAGGTGCTGGAGTCGTTCCGGAGCACCGTGACCAACCGGCAAACGCTCGGCTATGCGCTGGCGGCCGGCGGCATCATGGGTGCGCTGTTCGGCTATGTCTTCTCCTCGCAGCAGGTGTTCACCGGCATCTACCAGCTCGGGCACTATTTTCCGCTGGCCTTCGCGGCCATCGCGGCCTCGATCGCGGTATCCGGCTTTCTCAATGCGAGGCTGGTCGGCCGTCTCGGCATGCGGGTGATCTCGCACGGCGCGCTGGTCGGCGCGCTCGGCGTCGCGGCGATCACCTTCCTGGCGGCGAAATTCCAGTTGCTGCCGCTGCCGCTGTTCATGGCGCTGTCGGCCTCGATGATGTTCGCGTTCGGCCTGACATTCGCGAACTTCACGGCGCTGGCGATGGAGCCGCAAGGCCATAATGCCGGCACGGCGTCGTCGGTGTACGGCACCATCACCACCCTGGTCGGGATCGGCGCCGGCACGGTGATCGGCCAGGCCTTCGACGGCACGCTGGTGCCGTTCGCGACCGGCTTCCTGCTCTGCACCGTGGCGGCGCTCGCGCTCGTCATCGTCACGGAAAAAGGCCGGCTGTTCCGGCCGCATCATCGCCCGCAGGCGTGAGCGGCGGCGATCCGCGAGACGATCACCCCCTTTCCTCCGGCCCTTCACAACCCTGACAGCGGAAGTCACGCGAAATCACATTGCGCGTGGGGCGCCCTCCCCCCATTGATCTTTCGCCGATCGCCGATATCGTTATGATCATAACAATCTCGGATCGGAGGGTCATATGGCTGAAAGCGTGGTCACGGATCGCACGAAATACGACGCCCTGATGGAGGTGGTTCGAAATCGCCTGACGACACGGGCGTTCGATTCCAGCTATGTCATGCCTAAAGAGCATTATGAGATGATCCTGGAGGCCGCGCGGCACGCGCCCTCCGGCGCGAATGCGCAGCCCTGGCATTTCATCGCCGTCACCGATCAGGAGCTGAAGGACAAGATCACGGCGTATTTCCGCGAGGAGCAGGTCCTCCGGGCCAAGCTCAAGATGAAATTCCCGACGCCCGACTACCGCGGACTGGCGTCGGCCCCCGGCTTCATCGTCGTCGCCAGCGATTTCCGGTGGGTCAAGGCCTTTCCGGTGCTGAACGACGGCTCCGAGCTCGACAGGATGTATAAGGAGAACGCGGAGCGGATCCTGTTGCAGAGCGTGGCGGCTGCGACCATGTCGGCGCATCTTGCCGCCGCAGCCCTTGGATACAATGTCTGGTGGGTCACCGCGATCGGCCAGGAGAAGGCGCAGCAGGCCATGAAGCCGCTGCTCGGCATTCCCGCGGAACTCTCCGTCCTCGATATCATGTGCTTCGGCCCTGCCGCCAAACCGCCCTACAAGCGCTGGAAGAAGAGCCTTGCGGATATCAGCAACTGGAACGCCTTCGACGCCTCCCATTTGATGACCGACGCGCAGATCGACGAATGGGTGACGACGACCCGCCACAAGGTGATGTACCGGGATGCCCAGAACGTCGACTAAAGCGTTTTCGAGCAAGGTGGACACCGGTTCGCGCGAACACTTCGAGCAAGGCTACAGGCTCGAGGACCAGGTTGGATTTCTGTTGCGGCGCGCATATCTGCGCGCCTCGTCCAACCTCGTCGCACGCATCGGCCCCTACGACCTGACCGCGCCGCAATTTGCGACGCTGGCCCGGCTCTACGAGCGCGGAACGCTCTCGCAGAACCTGCTCGGCCGCCTTGTCGCGATGGAGCCCGCCAATATCAGGGACGTCGTGCTGCGGCTGAAAAAGCGCCGCCTCGTCACGTCCCGCCGCGACCCCGATGACGCGCGGCTCAACCTTGTCAGCCTGACGCCTTCCGGAAGGTCTCTGATCGAGGAATTGATCCCCATCGAGGTCGAATGCACCGCCCTCACGCTGGCGCCCCTCAACGCCAAGGAAAAGCAGATTCTCTACGACCTGCTTGAACGGCTGGCCGGCGGCGAGAACGAATCGGGAGAATCAAAATGACGGCCCGGACAGCGCGCCGATAACAACGAAGCCGCTGCTATTCGCCGGCCTTCCCGCCGTGTTTTTTCGTCGCTCCGCTTTTGCCCTCGTGCTCGAGCGCCTTGCGCACCGCCTCGAACTCGCGCTTCGACTCCTTGTCGACGCTCGGGAAATGCAGATCGAGCGCTTCGAGGGCGGCGACGATGGCCGAGCCGATCACCACCCGCGCGAACCATTTGTGGTCGGCCGGCACCACATACCACGGCGCCACCGCGGTCGAGCTGTTCCTGACGATATCCTGATACACCGCCTGATATCGGCTCCAGCGCCCGCGCTCGGTGATGTCGTTCATCGAGAACTTCCAGTTCTTCGACGGCTGTTCGAGCCGGTCAAGGAAGCGCTCGCGCTGCTCCTTCCTGGAGACGTTGAGAAAGAATTTCAGGATCACGGTGCCGTTGCGCGACAGATAACGCTCGAAGGCGGTGATGTCCTCGAAGCGCTCGCGCCAGATGTTTTTCGTGATCAGCTTCGGCGGAATCTTCTCCTTCACCAGCAGTTCGGGATGCACCCGCGTCACCAGGCACTCCTCGTAATAGGAGCGGTTGAAGATGCCGATGCGGCCGCGCTCCGGCAGCGCGATCGCGCTGCGCCACAGGAAGTCATGGTCGAGTTCGTGCGAGGTCGGCTGCTTGAACGAGGTGACCTCGCAGCCCTGCGGGTTGACGCCTTCGAAGATCGCCTTGATCGCGGAGTCCTTGCCGGAGGCGTCCATGCCCTGGAAGATCAAAAGCAGCGACCAGCGGTTCTTCGCGTAGAGCTTCTCCTGGAAATCGCTCAGCCGCTTGCGGTTGGCATCGAGGATCGTCTCGGCCTCGTCCTTGTCGAGGCCGCCCTTTTCATTGGTCTTGTGCGATTTGAGATGAAATCGTTCGGCGCCGTCGACACGAAACGGAGAAATGAAGGGATCGAGCTCGGCCGCAAGCGTTTTCGAGGACTTTTTGCTCATGAAATAGGATGTTCCAAGTTGATTTGCCTCGTAGCGCACGCGCCTCGCAATCACGGCTGAGACAACTGCTTCTCGACGAACGCGGTGACGAAACGCGGCATGGTGTCGGTGAAGTCACCGCCCCCACGAACCAGATGGATCGCGGCGAGTTCCGGCTCCTCTTGCCGGGCGAGATTGGCCTCGATCCGCGCACGCATCGCCTCGCCTGTCATGTTCGAATGCAACAGTCGCATCATCGCGATCGAGTGACCCGTGACCACGCAATCCCAATGCGGGCTCAACTGATAATCCGCTGGGCTCAATCCGGTTTCCTCGCCGACCTCACGGACCACGCTACCGGCGATATCGACCGTGTCGCCTTTGATGTCGTCGAGGTCGGGCGTGCCGGCCGGAAAATAGATCCGCCCGGCATTGGCGGTATGGCCGCCCATTTCGCCCATCACGAAGGCGCCGTCGGCGCAGCGCAGCGCGCCCATGCCGAAGCTGTTGAAGACCTCCCGGTCCGGGAACTCCCAGTCGCGCCAGGCCAGGAAGCTCGCGAAATCGGTCTCGAAATAGCTCGCCGTGAACCGCTCGCCGGAGAACTCCGGCTTGCGGGCGAGCAGCACGCGCCCGTTCCACAGGCCGGGCTTCTCGCGCTGCTCGACCGAGAAATGCGCGTCGATCTCGGCGCGCCGCATTCTCGCGAACGGCCAGTCCCAGGGCTCAAGCTTCAGATCAAGCGTGGTGACGCGATGGATGCGCGGGGCCGTCATGCCCCGCTACTTCGCGTTCATTCCCGTCGTTTTCTTGCCTGTCGTTTTCTCGACCTGATCGACGAAGCTGTTGGTGAAGGTCTTGGTGACGTCGATATTGGCTTTCGCGACCTCGGGCGAGCTTTCGCTGAACACCGCGAGCACCGCGTCGGCGCCCTTCGGGTCCATCTTGCCGGTTTCGGAATACATCGGGATCGTGTTCTTCAACGCCGCGAGATAAAGCGCCTTGTCCTTGCCGACGGTCTCCTCGGGCATCATCGCCATGATCTCTTCAGCCGAATGCGAATGGATCCAGGACAGCGTGCCCACGATGGCGTTGGTCAGCGCCTGCACTTCCTTCTCATGCGCGGCGACCCAGGCCGCGGTCGAGTACAGCGCACCGCCCGGATATTCCCCGCCGAACACCGCGAGCGTATCCTTCTGCGTGCGGGTGTCGCTGAGAATCTTCAGGTCCGGATGGTTGCCTTGCAGCACGGTGACGGACGGGTCCAGCATCACCGCGGCGTCGATCTGGCCCTGCTCCATCGCGGCGACCGCGGTGGCGCCGAGGCCGACACCGATCACGGCGGCGCTCGTGGGATCGAGGCCGTTCTTCTTCAACAGATACTTCAAGAAGAAATCGGTCGAGGAGCCCGGCGCGCTGACGCCGACCTTCTTGCCGGCGAGATCCTTGATCGAGTTGATTTCACTGGTGTGCGAGGGCGACACCACCAGCACCAATCCGGGATAGCGGTCATAGACCACGAAGGACTTCAATTCCTGCTTCTTGGCGGCGAGGTTGACGCAATGGTCGAAGTAGCCGGAGACCACGTCGGCGCTGCCGCCGAGCACGGCCTTGAGCGCATCCGATCCTCCCTTGAGGTCGACCAGTTCGACGGCAAGGCCGGCCTTGTCGAACTCGCCGAGTTGCTTGGCCAGCACGGTCGGCAGATAGCACAGGCAGGCGCCGCCGCCGACCGCGATCGTGATCTTGGTTTGCGCGGCGGCAAGGCCCGACGTCAGCATCAGCGCGAGTAGCGAGCCAGCGAGCCTGCCCAGGAATTTATGCATGGTTTCCTCCGTTCGGTTGAGGAAGAGGATAAAGCAGCGCAGCAGCCTTGAGAAGGCGGCTTTGGTGGCCAGGACAACTTTCGGGATAGTTCGTGGGCATGCTGCCAGGACGCGGCCGGCGTAAAACTTTGTGCCGCCCATTATTCCATGTGCAGCGAACGATCTTTCAGCCGCGTGCAGCTTCCGCGCGCTGGTCAAGTTTTCACTCACATCCTAACATTGCCGGTGCAAGATATTGCCACTTTGGGAGCTTCATTATGAATCGGTTTGCCGCCACGTTGTCGATCGCCGCGGCCTTTGCCGCCGGCTGCAGCGTGACCTACCTGTTGCGCCCCGCCATCGCTACCGAAACCCTCACAGCCCAGATCATCCATACGGGTGATCTCGACGGCGACGCGCTGGGCCCGGCCAATGCCGGTGGCATGCATTCGAAGATGTTCGTCTCCGCCGACGGCGCCACCATCTCGATTCAGGATGGCAATGTCGGCAAGCATATGCATCCCAACGCCAACGAGATCCAGTACATCCTCGACGGCACCGGCACGATCTGGCTCGGCGACAACGAAGTGCAGGTGAAGCCCGGCGATCTCGTCGTGATCCCGAAGGGCACCGCGCATGGCGGCACCAAGCCCGACGGCCGCACCATCAAGGCCATCGCGATCAAGACGCCGCCGCAGACGCCGGATGACGTCAAGATGCTGACGGATTGAAACTGGCATGATCCGGGAAAGCCTGCCCAGCACTTTGATGCGGGGCAGATGGCAGCTTTCCCTCACGGCAAGCGAGAAGCGCTTGGGCGGAGATGCCCTGCTGAACAGCGGGGCCGTTCAGCAAATGCTGATCAATGAGGTCAGAAAACTCGTAGCGGCGTAACGGTGGGTCCGGCGCGGAACCATCGGGATGCGCCTGATCCCGCAGAGGGTGACTTGGTTCAATCAACAGCGGTGATGAGATCATGCAGCGGTTGCGGCGCTTGCCGACCAGGAAATCCAGATTGAGGCTGCGGTGCAGATGCTCGCCAAGAGTGGCCTTGGTCGCGCCACGCCGGGCCGAGCCTGGGATGCTCGGATGTCACGCGCCTCCGGAATTGCCTGCGCGATATGGGCTAGCGCCAGACGGCCGAAAACTCGAATCTCAATCGGCATAACGCGGGCTTTACAGCTATCAGAGTTGGGGGCCGACAACTCTGCCGACAAAAGGGAAGTAACGCTGACATAAAGTCAGGGCGCCAGGAAGCTGCATTGCAAGCGAATTGCAGATTTGGCCGATGGTCAGAAAAAAAGCACAGGCTCCGCGCGGTCCGCCGCGATGGTAACGTGATGCGGCGCTGCAATGTCTAGAATGAGACAATCGCGATCTTTTGGCGGAGGAATCTTGACAGCCCCGTAGTAATACTGGAGCAATGGGCATAGCAGTGAATCAACTTCAAATTGCCGAAAGGCGATTGTACATGCGTCTGTTTAGTGAAGCCTACACCCCGATGTTTGCGTTGACGGCTATAGCGCGGCTTCTGTTCCCATGTGGCGAACTGATCCTTGGCGTCTTTGTGGGAACCTTGGTGCTAGCGCTTGGTATTTTCGTAATCGTCACGGTCGCCAGCATTGGGCTCCTGTGAGGCTTGCCTGGCTGTCGTGCGCCGCCCGATTGTTGGCACAGTATGGAGTGAGCGTCGACGGACGCAAGCGGCTTCGAACTATTTGAAAAAAAATAGTTCTGCCTCATAACGATGATGTCTGACACGCACGTGCTTCGAATAGGATACAGGCAATTCCGCTGTGAACCTCATAACGCCATTTGCGACGGCCGAGGACTGGTCATGTTGGACATCGCATCTGCCCGTTTGCGCACGCATAGAAATAACATAGCGCGCTATCGCCGCCTGCTCGAAACCAAACTCACTGAGCTAGAGCGTGAGTACATCCAAAGACGATTATCGGAAGAACAGTCCAACCTAGAAGCACTGGGGTCGGTAGCATCGGCATTCGACCCCCAATGTCCTAAGATCGCGAAGGCCTCTTGAGCAAGCCTTGCGGATGTTCTCCAAGTTCGGCAAGTGGCCCCGCCACGCTGGCCCAGAACCGGGGATGAGCGGCTGTCGTGCGTCTCCAGAATTGCTGGCGAGATACGGGCTTGGTCCGGATGGACGGAATCTTGATTGCGCCGTTGGCGCGAGATCTTAGCGGGCTATCCCGTTTGGGTCCTCAGCACCAATGCGACGCAAAGAAAGGCCGTCAAAAACGCTCCAACCATGCAGGCGCCTATGAAGCCTCGCCACCCGACTTTGGCGCCTTTGTATTCTACGTCTCCAGCACTCAGATCGGGTCGTCCCTGGTTGCCGACACGCCAGGCGACGCAGGCGAGCGCGCTAAAAAATATAGAAAAGCCCGCGGCGGTAGCAGCCGCCTTCTCTAGCTTAGCGAATCCCGCTGCGACGGTGGTAGTCATCCCAGTAAGGATGGCGAATACGTAGCCCACCGCCAAGCGCAAATCATCCGAAAACAACTCGCGCATCGGTCTCGGCATTCGAGCCGGCAACTCTCCCGCGAAGGGCAAGTACTGAGTGATGTCATGTAGTGGGAATTGCATGCTGCACCTCCGTCATGAGGTCCGCTTACGAGAAGGCAGACTAGTATGCCCCAACGAAGATGTGTGTGATCCGCTTCACACCGAAGCGATCGGACGTTTGATTTCGCAGGCAGCTGATCTTGAGAATTCGAATTCTCGCAAAGCAGATCAGAGCTATAAACGTACATGCAACGAATCTTGAGCTTGCTCCTCAAGTGTTCGGTGCTATGAGCGAATGGAGCGCCATATCCGACCTTGCCCGGATTATCGCCGTCTTGAATGCTCGGCCAGATGGCCTCCCGATTGACGCGGAATATAGAGAACCGTTGTCTCCGATGCTGCCTTGGGGAGCCGGCTTACCCACTCACCGCGACCGACGTCAAATCGGTGCACAGGTCCGCGTGCGCTCTCGGATCAATAGCTGTGCACGGCTCAGGGGATTGCCACCCGCAATTATTGAGATGTTAGCGCAAATCACCGCTCATATTCGCGCATGAGCGCGCCTTCGCTACGTTCCCGGCATCGAAGCACTGACGATACTAGGCGAGCGGCAGATTTTGAATCTCAACGGTCGCGTCTGGGCTGGATTGCCAACACTTCAGACTTCGAATTCGGGCAGGCAAGCCGGGCATCTCTTGGCGTCGGTTGCTTGCAATGACGAATAGTAATCGATCTGGCTTAAAGGCGCGGCTTAGTGGCCGGCTGCTAGCTCAGCCGCCCCCGCGCCACCACGATCGCTGCGGCTAATTCGAAGGCGATGCACAACACCAGCACGGCATCATAGCCGCCGCTCCAGGCGCGAACCAGGCCAGCAAGCCCTGGACCGAGCGCGCCGACGGTGCCGCTGATCGCGTTCGACAGCCCCATGACGACGACAAAGCTCGGCGCGCTGAACTCGCGATGAATGATCAGCGGCGGCAAGGTGATGGTGGTGCCGACCGAAAGGCCGAACACGGCGCAGGCGGCCAGTACGATCGGCAACGCATCGGTCTGCAAAATGACAAAAAGCGCCGCGGCCTGACTGACCAGTGACGCGGCAGCGACGAGCCGCGGATCGAACCGGTCGATGATCGTGCCAAGCGCGAGGCGTCCGGCGATCGCCATGAACGTCATCAGCGAAACCGCGCCGCCGGCGCTGGCGCGACCGATCTTCGGTTCGAGCAGCGCGATCTGGTGCACGATGAAACCGACCTGCGCCACCAGCGCCAGCGCGAAGGGAATCGAGATGGTCCAGAACGCCAGGCTGCGCAGGATGTTCGCGCGCGATAGCTCGCCCGCGGCGGCAGATGTCGCGGCCGGCGATAAATCATTCGTTGGCAGTTGTTGCGGAGCGGCCGCCGGTGGCGAGCGAATCCAGCCCAAGGCAATGGGGACAAGAGCGACAACGATGATCGCCGTGCCCGTCAGCATCGCGGCCTCAAAGCCGAACCGTTCCACCAGAAACAACAGCGCCGGCGTCACCACGACCCCGCCGAAACTCGCGCCGGTGAACGCCAGGCTGATGGCGAGCCCGCGGCGGCGCACGAACCAGTGGCTCAGCAGCGTCGCGGTCACGACCGTCCCCATGCCGACCCAGCCGAGCGACATCAGGATGAAAGCAAGGTAGAGCTGCGACAGCGTGGTCGCCGTGGCGAGCAGCGCGGTCGACCCCGCCAGCGTGGCAATTCCCAGCAAAACGAGCCGCTTGGGGCCGAGTCTTGCCATCAATTCGTTGGTGAAGGTCGCGAAAATGTTGCTCAACAGAAACGACAGCGTGCTCGCGAACGAAATGAGCGCGGCCGGCCAGCCGTTGAGACGCTGCAGCTCGGCAAGATAGACGGCATGGCCGTAAAGGCCGAAGCCGAACAGCAACGTCATCATCAGGAAGCAGGCCAGCACCACGCGCCAGCCGGCATAGCGCAGCGACGTCTCGTCAGACGGGCGTTCGTCCGGGGCAAAAAGCATACGTTTGGCCGTTGCGCGGGCGGGAAGCCGCTCAATGCACGGCCTGGCTTCACTATGCGCAATCAGCTCGCGGAAGGCGAATAACAATTTACCGGTCGATTGTAACAAAGCGCCCGATCGGCGCCGCTCAATCCCGCCCCACCGCCGCCGTCGGCCGCCACACCAACAGCCGCCGTTCCACCAGGGTCACGCCCATGTCGATCAGGATAACGAAGGCCGACAGCACGAACATGCCGGCGAAGACGCCCGCGACATCGAACACGCCCTCGGCCTGCTGGATCAGATAGCCGAGGCCGGCGGCCGATCCCAGATATTCGCCGACCACGGCGCCGACCACCGCGAAGCCGACCGAGGTGTGCAGCGAGGAGAACATCCAGGACAGCGCCGAGGGCCAGTAGACATGCCCCATCAATTGCCGCTCGCTCATGCCCAGCATGCGGCCATTGTCGAGCACGGTGCGGCTGACCTCCTTGACGCCCTGATAGACGTTGAAGAACACGATGAAGAACACCAGCGTCACCCCGAGCGCCACCTTGGACGCGACGCCGAGCCCCAGCCACAGCGTGAAGATCGGCGCCAGCACGACGCGCGGCAGCGCGTTGAGCATCTTCACATAGGGGTCGAACACGGCGGCCACCGTCGGCTGCCGGGCGAACCAGAAGCCGACCATGACGCCCGCGACCGAGCCGATCACAAACGCCAGGATCGACTCCCACAACGTGATGGCGAGATGCTTCCAGATCACGCCGCTCGCAAACCAGGCGAGGACCTGGCCGAACACATCGACCGGATTGGAGAAAAAGAACGGCGGCAGCAGCACCTTGCCGAACATCGGCACGGTGGCGAACAACTGCCACAGCGCCAACGCAACGATGGCGACCAGCAATTGAAGCGCGAGGAGCCCGAGACGCGACATCACCCCACCTCCGCCGCCTGCGAGGCCTGCGCCTGCGAGGCCTGGGCGTAGCCCTTCATCACCTCGCTCTTGAGGACGCTCCATATCTCCCGGTGCAGGGCGTGGAATTCCTTGTCGAGCCGGGCCTCGAAAATGTCGCGCGGGCGCGGCAATGGCACGCGCCAGTCGCCGATGATGCGGGCGCCCGGCCCCGCCGACATGATCACCACCCGGTCGGCCAGCGCGATCGCCTCCTCCAGATCGTGGGTGACGAACAGCACCGCCTTGCGGTCGGCGCTCCACAGTTCCAGAAGCAGGTTGCCCATGATCTGCCGGGTCTGGGCGTCGAGCGGCCCGAACGGCTCATCCATCAGCAGGATTTTTGGATCGCGGATCAGCACCTGCGCCAGCCCGACCCGCTTGCGCTGGCCGCCCGAGAGCATGTGCGGATAGCGGTTAGCAAAGGCGGCGAGCCCGACGGAGGCGAGCCAGCCGCGCGCCCGCTCCAGCGCCAGTGCGCGCGGGGCGCCCGCGATCTCCAGCCCGATCGCGACATTGTCGATCGCGGTCTTCCAGGGAAACAGTGCATCGGCCTGAAAGAGATAGCCGGCATCCTTGTTCAGGCCGTTGAGGGGCTTGTCGAAGATCCGCACATGACCTGCGGCCGGCTTCAACAGGCCGGCGGCGACGTTCAGAAGCGTCGACTTGCCGCATCCGGTGGGACCGACGATGGCGACGAACTCGCCATCGGCGACCGTGAGGCTCGCCTGTTCAACCGCGGTATAAACCCGTGCATCCGCCATGCGAAATGCCACCGTCGCGTCCTCAAGCGCGACCGCCATCGGCGTTGTCATCTCCACCCGGGCTCCTCCCAATTTTCCGTGATGGCTTAGCGTCTTGCGCGCATAAGTTCAACGAAGCGCTGCCCTGTGCTACTGCAGGCCTTCACTCTCCAGCGGAGGGTCGCGCGGGCCAAGGGGGGCCGACATCTTCATGCCTGAAACGCCCATGATCGCCTATGTCGATGTGGTCAAGAGCTTCGACGGCGGCAATGGCGCGGAACGCGTTCTGGCCGTGGATGATGTGTCGCTTGAGGTAGCGGGTGGCGAGTTTCTTGCCATCGTCGGCGGCTCGGGCTCCGGCAAGACCACGCTGTTGCGGCTCGCCAACCGGCTGATCGATGCCGACCAGGGCACCATCACGGTCGAGGGCTGTGATGTGCGCAAGGCCGATCCGGTCGAGTTGCGCCGCCGCATCGGCTACGTCTTTCAGAGCGGCGCGCTGTTTCCGCATCTGAGCGTGGCCGGCAATATCGGGATCACGCCGAAACTGCTCGGCACGCCGCAGGCGGAGATTGCCGACCGGGTCGACGAACTGCTCGAGCTGGTGCGGCTCGACCGCGCCCAGCATCGCGACCGCCTGCCGCAGGAATTGTCCGGCGGGCAGCGCCAGCGGGTCGGCGTGGCGCGGGCGCTGGCGGCTCGCCCCCGAATCGTGCTGATGGACGAGCCGTTCGGCGCGCTCGATCCGCTGACCCGCGACGCGCTCGGCGACGATTACCGCGCCTTGCACAGGAAGCTGGGGCTGACCACGGTCATGATCACCCACGACATGACCGAGGCCATTCTGCTGGCAGACCGCATCGCGGTGATGCGGTCGGGACGGCTGCTGGCGCAGGGCACGCCGGCGGAGTTGACCCAGAGCAAGGACGCTTACGTGATGGAGCTGTTGCGCACGCCACGGCGGCAGGCCGAGCGCCTAAGCACCCTGCTACCGCGGGACGGCACAGCATGAGCCTGTTCACCGATCCGCGCTGGGCCGAGGCGCTCACCCACCTGCCCGATTATCTCGGCAACCATGTCCGGGTCAGCATCACCGCGCTGGCGCTGGGGCTCGCGATCAGCTTCCCCTTGGCGATTGCCGTGCGCAACCATCCGCTGTCGCGCGGCATCCTGCTCGGGCTCGCCAGCATCGTGCAGACCGTGCCGGGGCTGGCGCTGCTGGCGCTGTTCTATCCCTTGCTGCTGGCGCTGGCGTCGTTGACGCTGTCCTGGTTCGGTGTCGGCTTTTCCGCCTTCGGCTTTCTGCCGGCGGTCTTGGCGCTGGCGCTCTATTCGATGCTGCCGGTGCTGCGCAACACCATCACCGGGCTGAACGGCGTCGATCCGGCGCTGCTGGAGGCCGCCCAAGGCGTCGGCATGACGGCGCAACAGTCGCTTTTCTCGGTCGAGCTGCCGCTGGCGCTGCCGGTGATCATGGCCGGCATCCGCACCGCGGCGGTCTGGGTGATCGGCACCGCGACCTTGTCGACGCCGATCGGCCAGACCAGCCTCGGCAATTATATCTTCGCTGGACTACAGACCCAGAACTGGGTGTTCGTGCTGTTCGGCTGTTTTGCATCGGCCGTGCTGGCGCTCGCGGTCGACCAGTTGCTGGCGCTGATCGAGAACGGCATCCGCGGTCGCAGCCGCCTCCGCGCGACACTGGGCGGCGCCGGCATCGCCGCTCTCGTCGCGGCCACGCTGGTGCCGGCGCTGGCGCGCCCGCCGTCAAATTACATCGTCGGCGCTAAGACCTTCACCGAGCAATATGTGCTGTCGGCGCTGATCGCCGAGCGGCTGCGCAGCGACGGGCTTACCGCGAGCTCGCGTGAGGGGCTCGGCTCCAACGTGATCTTCGATGCGCTCGCCTCCAACGATATCGACGTCTACATCGATTATTCGGGCACGCTATGGGCCAACCAGTTTCACCACACCGACATCAAGCCGCGCGAGGAACTGCTTGCCGAGTTGAAAACCACGCTGGCGACGCAGAGCATCACGCTGTTCGGCGAACTCGGCTTCGAGAACGCCTATGCGCTGGTGATGCCCCGCGCGCGCGCCGAGCAGCTCGGCATCCATTCGATCGCCGATCTGGCGGCGCGCGCGGGCACCATGACGATCGCGGGCGATTACGAATTCTTTTCGCGACCGGAATGGGCCGGCGTGCAGAAGGCCTATGGATTGGCGTTCCGCGCGCAGCGGCAGATGCAGCCGGATTTCATGTATGCGGCGGTCGCCTCCGGCGAGGTCGACGTGATCGCGGGCTATACCAGCGACGGACTGATCAAGAAATACGATCTCGTGGTGCTGGACGATCCCAAACACGCGATCCCGCCCTATGACGCGATCCTGCTGCTGGCGCCGAAGCGCGCCGGCGACGAGCGATTGCAGGCCGCGCTCAAGCCGCTGCTCGGCAAGATCGACATCGCCACGATGCGCGAAGCGAACCTGCGCGCCAGCGGCAATGACAGTTCCTCATCGCCCGACGCGGTCGCGCGCTGGCTTTGGGAACGGGTCGGAAAGCGTTAGGCCGTGAACCCATAAATCTGCCGGCGTCGGCTTGCCGAGTCCGCTATGCCCCGAAGTCGACCAAATTCCGCAGCGCAACGAAATGACGCGAAGTGCCAACGGACATTGACGGAACGGCGGATCTTTCTCCCCAGGATCAAATCCGTCTT
>Ga0137412_10000920_pt1 | contig 21982 bp, 22 predicted proteins | sample CZODoug2_1_16fun_FD_122160 | JGI IMG/M metagenome (GOLD analysis project Ga0137412, IMG submission 122160) | Vadose zone soil fungal communities from Angelo Coast Range Reserve, California, USA - CZODoug2_1_16fungal (Hybrid Assembly) | ecosystem: Environmental > Terrestrial > Soil > Vadose zone... | reverse complement strand
CTCGGCGTCGATCACGTCTGCTGGGGCACCGACGCGCTGTGGACCGGCGCGCCGCAATGGCAGATCGAGGGCCTGCGGCGGCTGGAAATTCCGGAAGCCATGCAGAAGAAATTCGGCTTCGCGCCGCTCGGCGCCGCGGACGGGCCGGTGAAGACCGCGATCTTCGGCGACAACAATGCCCGCCTCTACAACATCCAGCCGAAGCGCGCGATGCTGGAGCTGAAGGGCGACCGTTTCGCGCAGATGAAGGCGGAATACGACAAGGCGGGACCGGAGCCGTCCAACACGCGCTACGGCTATGTGGTGCCGACCGGACCGATCGATCACACGGTGTTTGCGTAACTCACACCGTCATTCCGGGATGGTCCGAAGGACCAGACCCGGAATCTCGAGATTCCGGGTTCGACGCTTACGCGTCGCCCCGGAACGACGTGAAAACCTCATTTGCCCTTGAACTGCGGCTTGCGCTTTTCCTTGAAGGCCTTGACGCCTTCCTTGAGGTCTTCGCTCTCGCGCACGGGATCGAGCAGCCTGCGCACTTCCGCGACCGTTTCGAGCGGACCTTTCGGCATCACGTCGCGGGTCAGGTTTTTCAGCGACTGGACGATCAGCGGCGCGTTGGCGGCGATCTTGGCGGCCATTTCCTGGGCGAGCACGATATGCTGACCCTTCGGCGCGATCTTGTTGACGAAGCCGATCTGGTAGGCGCGCTCCACCGGCAATTCCTCGCCGACCAGCAGAAACTCCATGGCCACCTTGTGGGGCATCCGCGCCACCACCGACGAGATGCCGCCGCCGGTGGTCCCGATCTTGGCTTCGGGGTAGATGAAGCGCGTCGTCTCCGACGCGATGCACATGTCGGCCATCTGCACCAGCACGAAGCCGCCACCGACGACCCAGCCGGATGTCGCGGCGATCACCGGCTTGTCGAGCGCGACGCCGAGGCCGGGCACGGCGTGCCACATGTTGACGGGAAGTTCGTTCACGTCGGCGCCGACGCAGAAATATGCCTCCTCGGCCGAGGCCAGCACCGCCACGCGATCGTCGCTGTCGCGAAACCGCAGCCAGGCTTCGCGCAACTCGTCGCAGAGCGCATTGTTGAGCGCGTTGCGCACGGAGATGCGGTTCATGGTGATGGTCGCGACGTGGTCGTTGCTGTCGTAGCGGACGATGGTCATGGCATTTCCTCAGGGAGGGCGCGATTGATCTCGGCCCGTTGTTATGGCGAATATCTTGGTAGGCGATCATTCCGGGTCTGCGCCGCAGGCCCGGAATGACGAAAGGTTATCACTTCTTCTCGGCGGGATCGCGGTGCACGGGATCGACCCAGAGCACCGTCTCCGGCTTCTCGACCGGCTCGATGTCGAGATTGATCGCGACCGCCTCGCCGTCGCTGCGCACCAGCACGCATTCCAGCACTTCGTCGCGGCTGGCGTTGATCTCCTGATGCGGCACGTAAGGCGGCACGAAGATGAAATCGCCGGGATTGGCTTCGGCGGTGAATTGCAGATGCTCGCCCCAGCGCATCCGTGCCTTGCCCCTCACCACATAGATGATGCTTTCGAGATGGCCGTGATGGTGTGCGCCGGTCTTGGCGTCGGGCTTGATGGTCACGGTGCCCGCCCATAATTTCTGCGCGCCGGCGCGGGCGAAATTGATCGCGGCCTTGCGGTCCATGCCCGCGGTCGACGGCACGTTGGAATCGAGCTGGTTACCGGGGATGACGCGGATGCCGTCATGCTTCCAGCGCTCCGCGTCGCCGCGATCGTGGGAATGGTCGTGCCCGGAATGGGTGTGGTCGTGAGAGCCTGTCATCGCGCTTCTTTCCATGGAACCTTCAAGGGGCGTGAGGCTAGCGAAAGGCGCGCTCACAAACCAGATGAAGCAGGAACTATTTCATCGTCAATGACTTAACCCGGGAAGCTCACAACAGGAGAGTTCCATGGGTAGCACGACTGACAAGGTGAAGGGCGCGACCAACGAGGCCATCGGCAAGGCCAAGCAGGGTATCGGCGAGGCCACCGGTTCCGACCGGCTGCAGGGCGAAGGCGCGATCCAGGAAGCCAAGGGCAAGGGCCAAAAGGCACTCGGCGACGCCAAGGATGCAACCAAGGACGCGGTGAACCGCGCGGCTGCAGCGGCGAACAAGAAGCTCTAATCGCCTGATGTCGATTGAATAGAGAAAAGGCCGGTCCGTTTGGGCTAGTCTTTTTTTGTCGTGGCCTCATTTACCTCGTCATGCCCGGCCTTGTGCCGGGCATCCACGTCTTTTTCCGTGGCGCGAAAACAAAAGGACGTGGATGGCCGGGACGAGCCCGGCCATGACGCATCACCGCCGCCTGCTCATCACGTCCGGATTGACCACGTTGGCCGGATTGCCCGCGGCATACGCCACGATCTGATCGAAAATATCCGTGAACTGAAGCTCGTATTCGTCGCGCGAGACGTAGCCGATGTGTGGCGTGGCGATGACGTTGTCCATGGTCAGCAGGGGATCGCTGACGTCACGCAGCGGCTCCTTTTCGAAAACATCCACCGCGGCAAAGCCCGGCCGGCCGGCGCGCAGCGCATTGACCAGCGCGTTCGGTTCGATCAGCGGCGCGCGGCTGGTATTGACCAGGATCGCGGAAGGCTTCATGCGCGCAAGATCGTCCGCCTTGACGATGCCGCGCGTGGCATCGACCAGCCGCATGTGCAGTGAAATGACATCGGATTGTTCAAAGAACGCGGACCTGGTGGCGGCGGTCTCGTAGCCGTCGGCGCGCGCCTTCGCCAGCGCGGGCTCGCGCGCCCATACCAAAACCTTCATGCCGAACGCCTTGCCGTAACCGGCCACGACCGCGCCGATCCGGCCATAGCCATAAATACCGAGCGTCTTACCGCGTATCGTCTGGCCAACGCCGAACTGCCAGTTTCCATTTTTCAGCGACGCCACCTGTTGCGGGATCATCCGTGCCGCCGCGAGAACCAGACCCCAGGTCAGCTCGGCGGTCGCATAAGACGGCGTATCCGCATGCTGGCCCGACGACACGACGATGCCGAGCTTCGTGCAGGTCTCGATATCGATATGCGGATAGACGCTGCGCTGGCTGATCAGTTTCAGCTTCGGCAACCGCTCCAACAGCGGGGTCCTGATCTGCGTGCGCTCGCGGATCGGAACCAGCACCTCGGCGTCGCGCAAGCGCTCGACAAGTGAGTCGACGTCCTGCACATGGTCATTCCAGATCGTGACGTCGTGGCCGGCGAGCTTCCTGAAGCAGTCGAGCGTGCGCACCGTGTCGAAATAATCGTCGAGGATGGAAACCTTCACGCCTCCCTCCCCGGCCGGCTATTTCACGTCGAGCAGTTCGACATCGAACATCAAGGTTGCGTTCGGCGGGATCACGCCGCCGGCGCCGCGCGCGCCATAGCCGAGCGCGGGCGGAATGATCAGCGTGCGCTTGCCGCCGACCTTCATGCTGGCGACGCCCTCGTCCCAGCCGGCGATCACCTTGCGCTGGCCGATCGGAAACTCGAACGGCTCGTTGCGATCAACCGAAGAGTCGAACTTCTTGCCCTTCTGGCCATTTTCATAGAGCCAGCCGGTGTAGTGCATCACGCAGATCTGGCCGGGCTTGGGCGAGGCGCCGGTACCGACCTTGCTGTCGACGATCTGCAAGCCTGAAGCTGTGGTCATGGGTTTTCCCGCAGTTTGGGCCAAGGCTGGGGCCGGCGCAAACATCGCGACCAGGACGATCGCCATTGCCGAAACCACCGAGAGACTTGCATAGAAGCTTGCATGCAGAAGCCGCATCGCCGCACCACCTTGCCGGTTTAAATCGGCAGGGGTTTAGCCCAGGCGGATCAACGATGCCAGCGCAAATCGACCGCCCAATCAGGCGGCCCGCGATGCGCGTGCGTCGGCCTTCACTTCGTCGGTGATGACCTCGAACCTCGCCAGCGGCGCGGCACCGAACGCCGAGATCGCAACGTCCGCCGCGTCACGGCCACGCGCCATCACGATGTGCGGATGATGATCCGGAAGTATCAGTATCCCAGCGCGCAGCCGTCCTTGCGAGGATCGGAACCGCCGGTCAGCGTGCCCTTGTCCCAATCGATCCAGATCGCCTGGGCGCCACCGAGCGGCGCGACGATGCTGCTGGTCTTGTGACCGAGCTTCTGCAGGCCTTCGACCACGTCGGCAGGCATGCTGTCCTCGAGTTGATAGACGCCCTCATAGTGCAGCCCGCGCGGCATATCGATCGCCTCCTGCAGGTCGCAGCCGTAATCGACAATGTTGGTCAACACCTGGGTCTGTCCGACCGGCTGCTTCTGTCCGCCCATCACGCCATACGGCATCAGCGCGCGGCCGCCCTTGGTGACCAGCGCCGGGATGATGGTATGCAACGGCCGCTTGCGTGGCGCGATGCAATTGGGATGGCCGGGCTGGATGCGGAAACCACCGGCGCGGTTCTGCAGGAGAATGCCGGTCTTGTTCGACACGATCGCCGAGCCGAAGGAATGCGCGACCGAGTTGATGAAGGAACAGACGTTGCGGTCCTTGTCGACCACGGTGATGTACACGGTCGAGGGATTCATCGGCGGCGCCACATTGGGCAGATCGAGCAACCGGTCCATCCGGATCTTGCTGACGTATTCCTCGGCAAAATCCTTGGCCAGGATCCTGACCACGTCGACATCGACCTGGGCGGGATCGCCGATATATTGCTCGCGCATCATGTAGGCGATCCGCGCGGCCTCCGCCTGCAGATGGAATCGCTCGACACTCAGCGGCTTGAACTTCGTCAGGTCGAAATGCGACAGGATGTTCAGCATCACCAGCATGGTGATGCCGGGCCCGTTCGGCGGACACTGCCAGACGTCGAGTCCCTTATACATCGTGCCGATCGGCGAGGTGGTCTCGGTGACGTGCGCGGCGAAATCCTCGAGCGTGTGCAGACCGCCGATGCCGCGCAGCGTTTCGACCATGTCCTCGGCGATCGCGCCCTTGTAGAAGGCGTCGCGGCCGCCCTTGGCGATTGCGCGCAGCGTCTGGCCAAGCTCCGGCTGGTGGATCACGTCACCAGCCACGGGCGGCTTGCCGTGCGGCAGCAGATAGCGCTCGGTATTGGTGCCGTTCTTCAACTTGTCGAACTGGTTCTTCCAGTCGAAGGCGATGCGGGGCGCGACGACATAGCCTTCTTCCGCGGCCTTGATCGCGGGCTGCAGCAAGGTGTCGAGGCCGAACTTGCCGTGATCGCGCAGGATGGTCTCCCAGGCGTCGATCGAGCCGGGGATGGAAACGGCGTGCGCGGAGGTCAGCGGCACCGAGTTGATTTTCCGTTCGAGATACCACGAGGCTTCGGCCGCCGCGGGCGCGCGGCCCGAGCCGTTATAGGCCGTGATCCTGCCCTCGCCGCGCGGCTGGATCAGCGCAAAGCAGTCGCCGCCGATGCCGGTCGATTGCGGCTCGATCACGCCAAGCAGCGCGCAGGCCGCGACCGCGGCGTCGGCCGCCGTCCCGCCGGCGCGCAGCACCTCGATCCCGGCCAATGCAGCCTGAGGATGTGACGTCGCCACCATCGCGTTCTGGGCGTGGACCGTGGACCGGCCGGCGAAATGGAAATTCCTCATGCCAAATTGCTCACTTCATCGTTGTTTTGCAGCCTGTGCCCGCCATCAGCGGAACGCTTCGCCGGGCTTCTTGACATATTCGTCCGGGCCTCGGCAATGGCCGGAAACGCGCGGCTTTCCTCCCTGCCACCCGCCTGCTAAATCAGCACAATGCCCTATAAAGTCGCCGCCTTCTATCAATTCGCCGCCCTGCCCGACTTTCGCACGCTACGCGAGCCGCTGTACGCGATCTGCGCGGCCAATGGAGTGAAAGGCAGCGTGCTGCTGGCGGCGGAAGGCGTCAACGGCACGCTGGCTGGCCCGGAGGAAGGCATCGCCGCGCTGCTGCACGAGTTGCGGCATGGCGCGCTGTTCGGCGGCAGGCTCAACAACCTCGAGCTGAAATTCTCGCACGCCGCGGTGATGCCCTTTGGGCGGCTGAAGGTCCGCCTGAAGAAGGAGATCGTCACCCTCGGCGACACCAGCGCCGATCCGACGCGGCAGGTCGGCATCTATATCGAGCCGTCCGAATGGAACGCGCTGATCGGCGCGCCGGACACGCTGGTGCTCGACACTAGAAACGCGTTCGAGGTGGCGATGGGCACGTTCGAGGGCGCGCTCGATCCGAAGATTGCGAGCTTCGGCCAGTTCAAGGATTTCGCCGCGCGCCATCTCGATCCCGGCACGCATCGCAGGATCGCGATGTTCTGCACCGGCGGCATCCGCTGCGAAAAGGCCAGCGCGCATCTGCTCGCGCGCGGTTTCGAGCAGGTCTATCACCTCAAGGGCGGCATCCTGAAATATCTGGAAAACGTGCCCGAGGCGGACAGCCGCTGGCGCGGCGAGTGTTTTGTATTCGACGAGCGCGTGGCGCTCGGTCACGGCTTGCGCGAGCGCGATGCGCAACCGCTTGCGCAGGAATTTGCCCGGGAAGGTGCCGATGAATGAAAAGGAACTGAGCGACAGGATCGACGCGCTCGAAGCGCGTTTGATGTTTCAGGACGACACCATCGAAACGCTGAACCTGACCATCACCGCGCAGTGGCAGACGATTGATGCGCTGACCCGCCAGGTCAGCCAGATCAGTGAGCGGCTGCGGGAAGCCGAGGCCGGCGGCTATCGCCCGTCGAACGAACCCCCGCCGCATTATTGAAGCGTTACGCCTATCCGCCCATGGATACTTCCGCGGCCACCAAATCGGATTGGCGCGCGGACCACTCCCTCGCGCCGGTAACGGCCAGGATCACCACGCAGACCAGCGCAACGAAGACCGCCGTCCAAAGCGGCAGCCGGGTCAGGCCAGCTTTACGGGAGTTCGCATCCATCGCGATGGAATTCTCCAAGTCGAAGGAAAATCCCACGCCCGTCTTATTTATCTCTGAAGTACCCCGCGTGAACCGCCCGCCAGCGCCCGTGCTACTACGGGCGACCGTCGCGAATATCGGCGCGCTTTCCGGAGTGGTTAAATTCCCCCTGCCGTGTGCGGCCACCGAGGTTTTATCGAAACATCGCCAATATCTTGTCCCAGAACGAGCGCCGCTCATCTTCGTGGTCCGAGTCTTCGCTTTCGGTCTGCGACGGCGAAAGCGTGGGCGATGCCGCCCTGGACAGCGAAGGCTGCGTGGCGCTGACGGGATCGGACGCCGGAAAGCTGTCGATCAGGCCAGCTTCCAGTCGCGCATGCATTTCGTGATCGGCCGCCGATGCTTCGCGCGGATCGGTCGCGTGTTTGTCGTGGGGAGCGGGATTGAATGCCTCAGCCATGATGTGCCTCCATGGCCACTTAACGTCCTGGATTTCCCGGGGTTCCCTGTCGCTGTTGGCCAATCCCGCGCCGCAGTGTATCAGGGTGGCCAAATACCAGCTTGATGCCGCAGGAACATCCGATTGACCCAGCAAACCAACACAAAGCCCCTCCTCGACGTGCTCCACGGACAAAGGGCGCCCACGCCGCCAATCTGGATGATGCGGCAGGCGGGCCGCTATCTGCCGGAATATCGCGAGGTGCGCGCCAAGGCCGGCGGCTTCCTTGATCTGTGCTTCACCCCGGACTTCGCCGTCGAAGTCACGCTGCAGCCGATCCGCCGGTTCCATTTCGATGCTGCGATCATCTTCTCCGACATTCTCGTCATTCCCCATGCGCTCGGTCGCGAAGTCCGCTTCGAAGTCGGTGAAGGCCCGAGGCTCGATCCCCTCGATACGCCCGACAAGATCGCGACGCTGACAGCGGAGGCCGATTTCAGCAAGCTGGAGCCCGTGTTCGAAGCACTGCGCCGGGTGCGGGCCGAACTCGATCCGAAGATCGCGCTGATCGGCTTCTGCGGCGCGCCATGGACCGTTGCGACCTACATGGTCGCCGGCCAGGGCACGCCGGACCAGGCCCCGGCGCGGATGCTGGCCTATCGTCACCCCGAGGCGTTTCAAGAGATCATCGACGCGCTGGTCGAGAATTCGATCCACTATCTCGTCGGGCAATTGAAGGCCGGCGCCGACGTGCTGCAGATCTTCGACACCTGGGCCGGCGTATTGCCGCCGCGCGAATTCCAGCGCTGGTCGATCGAGCCGACCCGGCGCATCGTCGCCGGCGTGCGTGCGAAAGTGCCGGATGCCAAGATCATCGGCTTTCCACGCGGCGCCGGCGCGCAGTTGCCAGGCTATGTCGATGCGACCGGCGTCGACGCCGTCAGCATCGACTGGGCGGCCGAGCCCTCGTTCATACGCGAGCGGGTGCAGAGCAAGGTCGCCGTTCAAGGCAATCTCGATCCGCTGGTGCTGATCACGGGCGGCGCCCCACTCGATCGCGCGATCGACGATGTGCTCGAAAACTATGCGAGAGGCCGGCTGATCTTCAACCTCGGCCACGGCATCACGCCGGAAACCCCGATCGCGCATGTCGAACAGATGATCCGGCGCGTGCGGGATTACAAAGAATAGCGTCGCGGCGCACCCGCCTTGCCGAGCTATTTCGGCCGGCTGCGCTCGATGATGGCGGCTGCGCCCTTCTGCAACAGCTCAAGCCCGACCGCACGGCCGAGTTCGCGCGGCCGGCTCGCCGGACCGGAGCGCGATGCTTCGATGAAGAGCTGCCCCGCCTCGTCCAGCACGGAGGCGGTCAGCGAAATCCCGTCGCCTTCAATGGTCGCAAATCCCGCGATCGGCGAATTGCAGTGGCCGTTCAACACCCACAGCACCTCGCGCTCGGCGTCGGCGCAGGCGTGCGCCGCGGGATCGTCGATCGTGGAAAGAATCCGCCTGCTCTCCCAATCCTGCGCGGCGCATTCCACCGCGACGATGCCCTGCCCCACCGCCGGCAGCATGTCGGCGACTGGAAACTCATAGGCGATGCGATCCGCAAGGCCGACGCGTTCGAGCCCGGAGCGGGCCAGGATCAGCGCGTCCGCAGGCCCCACCGCGCCGCCGTCCGGCAGCCGCTGCTTGTCGCCATTGTCGAGCTTGCGCACCCGCGTGTCGGCAGCGCCGCGAAAATGAATTACCTCGATGTCGGGAAACAGCCGCCGCGCATAGGCGGCGCGCCGCACCGCGTTGGTGCCGATCTTGAAGCCCTTGCCGCGCGACTGCTTGATCACGTCGATGGTCACGCCGGGTCGCAACACCAGCACGTCGCCGGGCGGATCGCGCGACAAGGTGGCGCCGATCACGAGCCCCGGCGTGTCCTCATTACCCGGCATGTCCTTCAGCGAATGCATCGCGGCGTGCAGTTTTCCCTCCAGCACCGCGTTGCGGATTTGGGCTACGAACGCGCCGCCCTTGCCACCATGCGGCAGCAGCTTGCTGACCTGATCGCTATCGCCGGTGGTTTCGAACTTGACGATCTCGACATCGATGCCGGGTACGGCCGCGGCGAGCCGGCGCGCGATCTCCTCTGTTTGCGCCAGCGCCATCGTGCTCTTGCTGGTGCCGATCCGAAATCGAGTTGTCACCGATGGCGCTCCACTTTCACCGCGCATCCTCCAGGATCATGTCGGAGGCCTTCTCCGCGATCATGATGGTGGGCGCATTGGTATTGCCCGACATCAGGTCCGGCATGATCGACGCATCGACCACGCGCAAACCCTCGATGCCGCGAACGTTCAGGCGCTGATCCACCACGGCCAGGGAATCATTGCCCATCCGGCAGGTCGAGGTCGGATGATAGACCGTGCTGCCGGTCTTGCGGCAGAAATCCAGCACATCCCCATCGCTGGTGACGCTCGATCCCGGATAGACCTCGTCGATGCAATAGGCCTTCAGCGCCGGCGCCGCCAGGATTTTTCTTAAGATCCGGATGCCGTCGATGAAGGCGGTGCGGTCGGTTTCGGTCGCGAGATAATTGATGCGAATTTCCGGCGGGACGCTCGGATCGGCGCTTCGGATCTTGAGCGAGCCGCGGCTCTCGGGCCGCAACTGGCAGACGGAAGCCGTGAAGCCGGAAAACGGATGCAACTTCTCGCCCATCTTGTCGGTCGAGAACGGGATGAAATGGATCTGGATGTCCGGCGTCGCCAGGCGCGGATTGGTCTTGAAGAAGGCGCCCGAGGTGCCGGCTGCGATCGTCAGCGGCCCCTTGCGAAGTGCGGCATATTGCATGCCGGCCATCATCTTGCGGATGGGGTGGCTGACCACGTCGTTGAGCGTGACGCGCTGCGCGCAACGCATGACGACACGGACCTGAAGATGATCCTGCAGATCGCTACCGACTCCGGGCGCATCGAGCACCACATCGATGCCGTGTGTTTTCAACAATTCCGCAGGCCCGACGCCTGAGAGCTGCAGCAGTTGCGGCGAATTATAGGCTCCGCTCGACACCAGGATTTCCCTGCGCGCCCGTGCCACCCGCAACTGGCCGTTCTGCCGGTATTCGACGGCGCGGGCGCGGCGTCCTTCGAACACAAGCCGCTGCGCCAACGCCGACGTTTCGATGGAGAGGTTGCTGCGGGCCCTCGCCGGGCGCAGATAGGAGAACGCACTGCTCGCGCGACGGCCGCGCCGCGTCGTGGTCTGGAAGAATCCAGCGCCCTCTTGCGTGGCGCCATTGAAATCCGGGTTGAAGGGAATGCCGCTCTCGACCGACGCCTTCACGAAGGCTTCCGAAAGCGGATCCTTGTGGCGCCAGTCCGACACCGACAGCGGCCCGCCAGTGCCATGATAGGTGTCGGCGCCGCGCACCTGGTTTTCCGCCTTCTTGAAATAGGGCAGCACGTCGTCGAAGCCCCAGCCGACATTGCCGCGCTGCCGCCAGCGGTCGTAGTCCTCGTGCTGGCCGCGCACATAGAGCAGCCCGTTGATCGAGCTCGATCCGCCCAGCACCTTGCCGCGCGGCTGAAATACCTGCCGCCCGTCGAGGCCCGGTTCTGGTTCGGTCTGGTACATCCAGTTGACGGTCTTTTCCTTGAACAGCTTGCCGTAGCCGAGCGGCACGTGAATCCAGATGTTGGTATCCTTTGGACCCGCCTCCAACAGCAGCACGGAATATTGACCGTCGGCGCTCAGTCGATTGGCCAGCACGCAGCCGGCCGAGCCCGCGCCGACGATGACATAGTCGAATTCGGCCGCGCCGTTATTGTTGTTCATTGTTTCCCCCGGCACGCACGTTTCGCTGCTCGTTGGGAAAAGAGGTAGCGGGGGCGCCGGACAGGGTCAATTGCAAAAAGCCGGCGTGCCGTTGACGAAAGAAACACGTCTACGGCATGCCGGCTTGTGTCCGGAGCTATGAAGAAAGACTACAGCTCAAGTTCCATGAGGTCGCGCGCGACGACGATGGGACCTGCATAATGCTTGCGGGCGCCCTCGATCCACATTTCGTCGGTGATCGAGGGATCGTCGCCGGGCACGAGATGGGTCAGCACGAGCTTCTTGACGCCCGCCGCCTGCGCGACGCGGCCGACATCTTCGGTCGTGGTATGCGAAGCCAGCAGGTGCTCCTTCAGCGTCGCCGCATTCTTGACACGGCTGGTCAAGGCATCAACGCCCGGCACATACAGCGCCTCGTGGATCAGGAGGTCGGCGCCCGCGGCGAATTTCGCGAGCTCCGGATTATAGGCGGTGTCGCAGGCATAGACGATGACGCCGTTCGGCGTCTCGAACCGGTAGGCGTAATTTTTTTCCAGGATCGGCGGATGCGGCGTGCGGAACGCGCTGACCTTGACCCGCGGATTGCTCATGACGGGTCCCGAGGCCTCGATCTCCTTCACCACCAGCAATTTGCGTGGATCGGGCTTGCTTTCGTCGGGAATGCGGATCTCGATATCCGCGCGGTTCTGTTCCCAGAACGAGCGCGTCAGGGCATCAAGGCCGACGGGGCCGAACGCATCAACCTCGTGATCGAGCCCGGCCGACCATGCGCCATAGATCATGTTGCCGTATTCGATCACATGGTCCGAATGCAGGTGGGTGACGAAGACGTAGCGGATACTCGGCAGCGGGATCTTCGCTTCCGCCAGCCTTTTGGAAACGCCGGGGCCGCAGTCGACGACATAGGGTTCGTTATCGACCAGCAGAACGTTGGCCGGATTGGAGCGGCCGGTCGTGACGCGCGGCCCGCCCTTGGTGCCAAGGAAGATCCAGCGGGTGCGCTTGTCCCCGGCAGCGTTGGCAGGCAGCGCCGGCAGAGCGAATTGGCTGGCGGTTGCGCCCAGCAAGGACCATTTCAAAAGCGTGCGCCGAGCAATCATTGTCGAAGTTCCTCAGGTTTACCAGCAGGGAGAGTTCTATCACACGAATGGGCCGCGACGGCATCGGGTTCGGTCCGAACCCCTCGCCGCCACAGCGCGTTACGCGGCTCTGACATTTCGCAGGAAACCGGATATCCGTTCGGTGAGGTCGCGGCTGCGGACCGAGAGATCGTCGGCCTTGGCGATCATGCGCAACGCCGCCGCCTCGGCTTCCGACATCGCCGTGCTCACCGCGCCGACATTGGCGGAGACATCCTTGGTCCCCACCGCCGCCCGTTGTGCGTTGGCGGCGATCTCGCTTGTCATCTGGCGCTGCTGAATGACCGACGCGGATATGTCGGCGGTGACGGAATCCACGCGTCCGATCGTGTTCGACACCCGCTTGATCGCGTCCACGGCCGCGGAGGTCTCGGTCTCGATGCTGGCGATCTGGGCCGTGATCTCGTCGGTGGCCTTCGCGGTCTGCGACGCCAGCGCCTTGACCTCGCCGGCGACGACCGCGAAACCCCTGCCGGCATCGCCGGCGCGCGCCGCTTCGATGGTCGCGTTCAAGGCCAGCAGGTTGGTCTGGCTGGCGATGGCCTGGATCAGCTTGATGATGGAGCCGATTCGTTCCACCGCATGATCGAGGCCCGCAATCCGGCGATCGGCGTCGCCCACCTCGCGCACCGCCTCGGCCGCGATCGTGGCGCAGGATTCGAGGCGCTGCGCGATCCCGGTCACCGCCACGCTCATCTCCTCGGCGGCGCGCGCGATGGTGCCGACGTTTACTGAAGCCTCCTCGGCGCCGTCGGCGACGTTGGCCGCGCGGGCCGACGTGCCGGTGGCGAGTTCGGAGCTGGCTTCGGCGTCACGCCGCATGGCCTCGCCCGCGCCATCGACGCCCTGGATCGCCTGGCTGCTCGCCCTGTCGAAATCGATCGTCAGCTCTTCGATGCGCACCGCGCGCGCTTCGCGTGCCACCTGCTGCCCCCGGTGTTCGGCTTCCAGACGCGCCGCCTCGATGGCGTTGCGCCGCAGCGTTTCCAGCGCGCCGGCCATCTCGCCGATTTCGTCGCGGCGCCCGCGCGCCGGCACCTCGGTGTCGCGGTCGCCATGCGCCAACCGCGTGATCGCCGCAGTCATGCCGACCAGCGGCCGAACCACGCGCCGATCGAACAGCAAAGTGATGCCGAGCACCGAAAACACCACCAGCACCAGCCCGACGGCGGCGACCAACAGCCGGGTCAGCGCGTTTGCGCGCACGGTCTCGGCCCGGCTCAGGGCCTGCGCCAGCGCCGCATCGCGCACCACGAGTGCCGATTGGGCGGGCGTGGTGAGATTGCGCAAGACGTCCTGGAACGAGACGCCGTAATCGGTTCCGACCAACCCCTTCTCGGTCATCATCGCGATGAACTTGTCGGTGTCACCGAAGAATTTCTGTTCGGCCTGCGTCATCGCCGCTGACAGCCGGGAGGTGTCCTCGAGCTTGGAGGCGGTGGCCTGCAACCGGTTCCAGGCATGCCGGATCTCGCCGGTGAATGCCGAGGCTGCCTGGATATCCGCCAGGGTCAGCACCTTCTTCTCGCCGGCCGCCCGGGTGAAATAGCTGGCACGGCGTCCGGCCGCGTCACGCATGTCCCAGGACAGCCGCGCGATCTCGAACAGACCGCCGACGGCCCCGTCGGCGGCGTCGGCGCTGCGTTCGAGCCCGTTCGCAACGCTGTTCAGGAGCGTGTTGAGACCGAGCATATGCGGCACATATTCCTTGACCAGCGCCTGGTCGCGTTGCGCGCGAGGCAACCGATAGGCTTCGTCCAATTTCGCGTAGGTCGCGGCGAGATCGGCCACGAGCTTGTCGAGGGTAGCGATCGCATGATCCTGTTCGGCATATTCCGTCGCGTCATGCGCGGCCCGCGTCCTGGCGAGCGCATCGGACAGCGCGCTGCGCGCGCTTGTGATGTCGGCGAGCGCCTTCGCATCGGCCGGCTCCTCCGCCAGCAGCGCTGCCATTTGCGGGCCACGTCCGACAGCCAGATGTTCGGTGGCCTGAAGCAGCGCGCTCATCGCCGACGTCAGATAGGCGGCCTCGCTCGAATTCCGATAGTCGCGCCATTCTCTCGCGACGAACACCGCGGCGGCGATCGCAATGATCACGGCCATCGCCGAAACGCACATCAAGAATAGCAGTCGGACACGCATACCGATTTCCTCGCGGCCGCGAAGCTAGATTTCTAATCTTAAGCCTTCGCTAAGATTGGTATTCGGTTGTGGGACGAACAAAAGACAACGACCGATGGCTGAAACGCGAATTTGATGCGTGGGTCGCTGAATTTCCCGGACACGTCAGCCGATGACGCTTCGCGCGGCAGCGCGCTCAACGACGCGCGGCAAGGGCGCGCACTCATCTCGCTTCAAATCCCCGCAGTGGGCCGGTGGCGTGGGAGAGATGCGGCCGACGAAACGCCGATTTGCGATTGACGATCGAGCACGCCAACGGTGACAATGGGCGAAAATGAGATGCAAAATAATTTGGAGGAAACAATAGATGAGGCTCTCTCGCCACGCTTTGGCGTCCCTGATCGCGGCTGTCCTGCTGGCTGCTCCGCTTTCGGTGCGCGCCGAGACCATCCGCGTGGGGCTGCCGACCAAGACCTATTGGCCCACCACGGTGGCCGAAACCGCGGTGCGGCAGAAGCTGTTCGAAAAGGAAGGCATCAGCGCCGAGCTGACGATCTATCGCAGCGGCGCCGAAACGTTTGAAGGCATGGCTGCCGGCGCCGCCGACATCATCCTCGATCCGCCCTCGCTGGTATCGGCCGGCCGCAAGAAGGGCGTGATGTCTCGGATCGTCGCCAAGGCCTCGATGGGCAATTTCGGCTGGCAATTGATGGTGCCGGCGAAGTCGAGCATGGAGGTCAAGGACCTCAACGGCAAGAAGGTCGCGATCACGGCCGCGGGCTCGGGCTCCGACCTGCTGGCGCTGTGGACCATCCAGGACAAGAAGATCGACTTCACCCGCGTGCCGGTCGGCGGCGGCGGCCTGGTGCCCAATCTTCTGGCGGGTAATGTCGAGGCGGCCGTGGTGTATTCGCCGCTGAGCTTCCAGATTTCAAAATCGGGCGAAGCGCGCACCATCCTCGATTATGCCACCGCCGTGCCACCGAACCTGACGGCCGGCTGGATCGTGCTCGACAAGTTCGCGCAGGCAAAGCCCGCGCTGGTGCAGAAGGCGCTCAACGCGCTCTTTGGCGCGGTGCAGTTCATGCGCGACAACCGCGACGTCACGGTGAAGCTGATCGCCGATCTCTACGAGATGCCGCCCGATATCGCCACACTCGAATACGAGAACACCATCATGAAGCTCGAGACCGACGGCAACACGGCGGCCGAGAATGTCATGGCCGCCACGCAATTGTCGCTCGACCTCGCCAAGCTCGGCGGCTTGAAAGACATCGTGCCGACGGAGGACGTGATCTCCACCCAGTTCAAGCCGGTCCCGACGAAGCCATAGAGAAGCGAAAGCGATGGCTGATCACCTCGGACTCAAGATAGCCCGCCTGGCGATCGTGGTTGCGGTCTTCGCGGGCTGGGAAGCGCTGTCGCGGACAGGCGCGGTCAATCCGCGGCTGTTGCCATCGGCCTCCGACACGCTTGCCACGCTTGGCTACCTCCTGCAGCGAGCCAGCGTGCGCAACGATCTGCTCGCGACCGCGAGCGAGGTCCTGGCCGCGTTCGCGCTCGCGGTCCCCTTCGGATGCCTGATCGGCTTTCTGATCGCGGAGAACCGCTATTTTGCGGACGTGATGAAACCGCTGCTGTTCTTTGCCTTCTCGATTCCGAAGTCGATCTTTCTGCCGATGTTCATCCTGGTATTTGGCGTCGGCTTCGCCGAGAAGGTCGGGTTCGGCTTCTTCTCGACCATCTTCATCGTCATCATGTCGACGACGACGGCGGTCGAGTCCGTCAAAATGGAATATCTGACGGTCGCGCGCTCCTATGGCGCAACCAGCGCGCAGACCGCATTCCGCGTCTATCTGCCCAGCATGCTGCCGGTGCTGTTGGAAGCGTTGCGGATCTCGATGATCTTCAACCTGACCGGAGTCATTCTCGCCGAAATGTACGCCTCGCGCGACGGCATCGGTCACCAGATCGCGACCTGGGGCGAAAATTTCCAGATGAAGCAGCTTCTGGCTGGCGTCGTGATGATCGCTGCGATAGCGATGGCCTTCAACGAAACGATCCGATGGGTGGAAACGCGATGCAGCCATTGGCGAACGTAACGCCGCTGAAGCCGGCCGCGCGCGCCGGCGCGATCCAGATCGATCGCGTCGGGCAGGTCTTCAAAACCTCGACGCAGGACGTCATTGCGCTGTCCGACGTCTCGCTCGACATCAAGCCGGGGCGCTTCATCGTGCTGGTCGGGCCGAGCGGCTGCGGCAAGTCGACCTTGCTGATGATGCTGGCGGGCCTGCGGCCGCAGACCTCCGGCACCATCCTGATCAACGGCGCGCCGATCCCCAAGCCCGATCCCGACCGCGTCGGCGTGGTGTTCCAGGAGGCGAGCCTGTTTCCCTGGCTGACCGCGGAGGAGAACGTCGAATTTCCGCTGGCGCTGCGCGGGGTCGCCAAGGCCGAGCGCCGCGCGAAGGCGGAAGATGCGCTGAAGCTCGTCGGCCTCGACGGTTTCGGCAAGCGCCATCCGCATGAACTCTCCGGCGGCATGAAGCAGCGCGTCTCGATCGCGCGCGGCCTGGTGCAGGACCCGCCGGTGCTGCTGATGGACGAGCCGTTTGCAGCCCTCGACGAGCAGACGCGCATGACCATGGGCGACGAACTGCTGCGCATCTGGTCGGCGACCGGCAAGACCGTCGTCTTCGTCACCCATAGCCTCACCGAGGCCGTCTATCTCGCCGACGAGGTCGCGGTGATGTCGGCGCGGCCCGGCCGCATCGTCGATCACCTGCAAATCCCACTGCCGCGCCCTCGCACCTACGAGATGCTGTCGGGTGACGCTTTCGGGTCTCTGCGCGACCGCATCTGGCGGCATATCCGGAAATCGGCGTGAGGCGGCGATGAAAGCAGCGACGCTCCGCCGGCTGATCGTGATCGCCCTCCTTGTGCTGTGGGAGGTGCTGCCGCGCAGCGGTCTGGTCCCCGAACTGTTCCTGCCGTCGCTATCCTCGACCCTGATTGCCGGCTGGAGCGAGGCCGGCGAATATGCCCATGCGCTCGCAACGACGTTATATGAGGTGGCGATCTCGATGGCCATTGCCTGCGGCGGCGGCATCGTGCTCGGCGCGCTGGTCGGCAGCCTGCCGCGCCCGCGCATCCTGATCATGCCGATGATGTCGAGCCTCTATGCGGTGCCGCTTGTCGTTCTCTATCCGGTCTTCACGGTTTGGCTCGGCATCGGCTCGGAATCCAAGATCGCGTTCGCCTCGATCTACGGCTTTCTGCCAACGATGCTGGCGACCGCGGCCGGCATCCAGACCATCGATCCGCAATTGCTGCTCGCCGCCCGCAGCATGGGCGCGACGCTGAGCCAGCGCCTGATCCGCGTCGTGCTGCCGGCGGCGATCCCGACCGTGCTGTCGGGCCTGCGGGTCGGCGGCGCGCTGGTCATCGTCGGCGTCGTGGTATCGGAAATGCTGATCTCGTCGGCCGGCATCGGCTATCTCATTTCGCGTTATCGCACCATCCTGGACAGCGCGCATGTGTTCGCGGGCGTGCTGCTGGTGCTGGCGATGGCGATCGCGTTCAACGCCGCGATCCGCTTGCTTGAGCGCAAGGCCGCGATCTGGCAAACCGGAACGCGCGGCGGCCAGCACGCCATCGAGGAGATCGCAGGCAGCACCATGCAGCCCGCGACCTGACAGAGAACAAGGAGAATGCCGTGACCCTGCCGAAACATCTGCTGCCGACCACCGTGGTCGGAAGCTATCCGCAACCGGACTGGCTGGTCGATCGCGCGATGCTGTCCAAATCGGTACCCCGCACGCGCATGCATGAGATGTGGCGATTGCCGCAGGAGCACCTGGAGGAAGCGCAGGACGACGCCACCATCGTCGCGATCCGCGACATGGAGCGCGCCGGCATCGATATCGTCACCGACGGCGAAATCCGCCGCGAGAGCTATTCCAACCGTTTCGCAACCGCGCTCGAAGGCATCGATGCCGACAACCCCGCCATGATCCGCGCGCGATCAGGACAGGAGACCCCGGTGCCGCGCGTGGTCGGGAACATTCGCCGCACCGGCCCGGTCGAACGGCGCGACATGGAGTTTCTTCGCAAGAACACCGACCGCGCCGCCAAGATCACCCTGCCCGGCCCGTTCACGATGAGCCAGCAGGCCAAGAACGAATTCTACAAGGACGACGAGGAATTGGCGATGGCGTTCGCGGAAGCCGTCAATGCCGAGGCGCTCGAACTCGAAAAGGCCGGCGCCGACGTGATCCAGCTCGACGAGCCCTGGGTCCGCAACAATCCCGACCTCGCGCGCCGCTACGCGGTCAAGGCCATCAACCGCGCGCTGCAAGGCATCACGGTGCCGACGGTGGTGCATCTCTGCTTCGGCTATGCGGCCGTGGTGCCCGGCTCGACCAAGCCGGCCGGCTATTCGTTCCTCGCCGAGCTTGCCGACACCTCCGCCGAGCAGATCTCGATCGAGGCCGCGCAGCCGAGACTCGATCTCGGCGTGCTGAAGGATTTGTCGTCGAAGAAGATCATGCTCGGCGTGCTCGACCTCGGCCGTCCCGAGATCGAAAGCGTCGACACCGTCGCCGACCGTATCCGCAACGGGTTGAAATATGTCTCGGCAGAGCGGCTGGTCCCCGCCCCCGATTGCGGCATGAAATACATGCCGCGCCACATCGCGTTCGGGAAATTGAAGGCGATGAGCAACGCGGCGGCAATGGTGCGGAAAGAGATCAGTTAGAGGTCAAGCACCAGCCGGGCGGAGTCCGAACCCGCCACGCAAACCATCAGATAGCGCTCGCGCTCGTAGGGCGAGAGGATGCGGTCGCGGTGGACCGGCTTGCCCTCGAGCCAGCCGACCTTGCATGCTCCGCAAATGCCGCCGCAGCAGGAGGTCGGCACCGCGATGCCAAATTCCTCAAGCGCCGCCAGCATGCTCTGGCCGGCACGCACCGGCACCTCAGCCTGAGAGCGCGCCAGCGCGATCGCGTAGGGTTTCGCGTCGGGATCGACCGCCAGCGTCGGCGCGACGAAACGCTCGACATGGACACACTCCGCCGGCCAGTCCGTGGTTGCGCGTTCAAAGTCGCCGATCATGCTCTCCGGGCCGCAGCAGCCCACCGCCGTGCCGGGCGTCGCTTGGCCGATCAGCGCGGCGATGTCAGGACGGCCAGTCTCAGAGGTGCGATGCGGGACGACGAGCCCTGCATCGATCAAAGGCGCAAGCGGGCGTTCGAGCGGCATCCGATCGCGCGCAACGAGATGAACCTTGACGTCGGGATGGCCAATCCGGTTCAGATAGGTTGCAATCGAGAGATAGGGCGTGATGCCGATGCCGCCCGCGACAAAGATATAGCGTCGGATGTCTTGGTCGACGTCGAGGCCGCCGCGCGGCAGCGAGACGCCGACGACGTCGCCGGCCTTGACCTGATCGTGCAGCGTCACCGAGCCGCCGCGACCATCGGGCTCGCGCTTGACAGCGATGACATAGCGATTGCCGTCAACGGGATCGTTGCACAGCGAATAGGTCCGCACCAAGCCGCCCGGCAGATAAAGGTCGATGTGAGCGCCGGGCTTGAACGGCGGCAGCTCCCAATGGTCGGGATCGACCAGCGTGAACAGCTTGATGCCGGGCCCGCCATCCTCGATGGCGTCGACGACGGTCTTGACCGTCGTGATCGGAAGCCGTGTCATGCGTCGTTCCGAACGACGTCGCCGACCCTGACGATGCCGCCCTTGAGAATCCTGCAATTCAAGCCCGAGCGGTTGATCAGCGGATCGAAGATCGCCTTGCCGGTGATTTCCTCGATGTGCCGGCACGGAATCGACAGCCGGGTCGCTTCCAGCAAGGTTTCGCCGAGCCAGAATTTTCGGCCGACGAGATGATTGAGCGGCACGCCTTCGACCGTCACGTTGCGCCTGTGCTCCTCCGGACCGAGCTCGATCCTGGCGTCGCGCTTCAATGCCGCGAGCGTCTCGAACTCGAACAGCGTCACCTGCCGCCCTTCCTCGGGCTTGTGCGAATAGAAGCCCGCCTCGCGGCCGATCATGTAGCGATCGCCCTCGATGCCTTTTCCGGCGATCAGGGTCAGATCCGGCATCGCGCGCATCGGCAGGAAGGCGCGCGGCGTGATGTGCAGGAAACGGACAAGCCCGGTCCACGCCGGCGTTGTCTGGTCGGCTGCCGGGCCGGCAACGGGCCTATCGAGCATGATTGAATCTCCCGTTACTTCGCGATCCACGCGGAAGAGCGCGCGGCCGACTTCAGGTCAAGTCAATTCCTTGTTCGCCATCTCGGGCGCGGAGTAGGTCGCGATCGCGGTGATCATCGCGCACAGGATCAGGAAGACGGACACCGGCCAAGTCTTGCCGCCGCTCCAGGCCATTAAGGACGCCGCGATCAGGGGCGTCAAGCCACCGCTCAACGCCGCGCCGACCTGGAAGCCGAGCGAGGCGCCGCTATAGCGCAGCCGCGCGGTGAACAATTCCGAATACCAGGGCGCGCCGATGCCGAACATCACCATCTGGCCGAAAGTGATCGCGACCACGATGGTGGTGACGACCACCGTCGGATCGCGGGTATCGAGCAGCCAGAACAGCGGAAACGCAAACAGCGCCGAAAACAGGCAACTGGAATAGAACATCACCTTGCGGCCGAAACGATCCGACATCCAGCCGAAGACAGGGATCGCAAACAGCGCCGCCAGCGATGACGCGAACGCCCCGTTCAGCACCAATGCGCGCGACAATCCGAGATTGGCCGTCGCATAGGACATCACGAAGACGCCGCCGATGCTCGCATAGGCGATTTCGGAAATCTTCAATCCGACGGCGGTGAAGAACGGCCGGCGATGATGCGTGAGGATTTCGACCAACGGCAATTTCGCCACCTCGTTCTTGGCCTTGACGTGCAGGAAGGCGGCGGTCTCCTCCATGCGGAGCCGGATATAGAGCCCGACGCCGACCAGCAGAACGGAAATCAGGAACGGGATTCGCCAGCCCCAGGTGAGAAAGTCGCTTTCCGGAAGCCGCGCCACAAGCGCGAACATCCCGATGGCAGCAATATTGCCGATCGGATTACCGATCTGCACCGAACTGCCGAGCAGGCCGCGCCGATGCGTCGGACAATTCTCCACCACCATCAGGACCGCGCCGCCCCACTCGCCGCCGAGCCCGATGCCTTGCAGAAAGCGCAATCCGATCAAGAGAACCGGTGCGGCGATGCCGATCTGCTGATAGGTCGGCAAGAGGCCGATCAGGAAGGTGCCGAGGCCCATCACGATGATGGTCACCGCCAGCATGGCCTTGCGGCCGACGCGATCGCCGTAATGGCCGAAGATCGCCGCACCGAGCGGACGCGACAGGAAGCCGACCGCGTAGGTGCCGAACGCCGCGATGGTCGCCAGCGCGGGATCGCCGGCGGCAAAGAAGATCTTGTTGAACACCAGCGCGGTCGCGGCACCGTAGATCAGAAAGTCGTACCACTCGACCGCCGTGCCGATGACGCTCGACCATACGATGCGCCGCAGGCTGACCGTGGTGTC
>Ga0137412_10000918_pt1 | contig 21995 bp, 25 predicted proteins | sample CZODoug2_1_16fun_FD_122160 | JGI IMG/M metagenome (GOLD analysis project Ga0137412, IMG submission 122160) | Vadose zone soil fungal communities from Angelo Coast Range Reserve, California, USA - CZODoug2_1_16fungal (Hybrid Assembly) | ecosystem: Environmental > Terrestrial > Soil > Vadose zone... | reverse complement strand
GGGTGCGATCTGTCCGCATCTGAGTCGGCCTTGCTATAGTCATCGGCCATTGCAATCGGTAAATAGAACGCGCCAGCCGCAACCAGACCTGTCAAAATTAATTTCTTCATTGTTACTCCTTCAGCTACACAGGCTCGTCGATACGAGTACTGACGCCCATGATCCTTGAGTTCTCAAACCGCGTCTGTAGGCGACGAATCGCTCGCGGTGCCAGCATCGTCCCACACCGGCCGCGTCGCTCACCACGTCCCGCTTGCGGTGAATCGCTCAACTCGCGCCGCGCGGCGTGTACGAAAATTTCTGGCCGGCAACCGACATTTGGCCCATCAGCCCGCCCTTAGCAATCGTGAATGTCGCCACCCCCTTCCTGTATTCACCGCGCGTGGTGGCGTCCTTCTTTCCCGCACTGACGCCGGCGTCCGGACCCGTGGTGCCGGTACTCGCCGAAGCGCCGGCGGTCACGGCCACTACACTGGCATCCGCTCCAAACTCGAACGAGCCGGATTCGAATTCGTCCAGCGCTCGCTTATCCTCGAAGAAGATTATTTGACTGAATGCCTTCCCACCCGCCTGCAGGCCAACGCTCAGCTGCGTCATGGTCACATTGCCCACCCATTTTCCACGAACGTAGACACGACCCTTGCCTCGTGCACCGCCTACACCCAGCGCACCCTCGCCAATGGTCGGGAATACGGCGTACGCGTAACTCCTGTTGAAAAATTTTGCACTCTCGCCCGCGTTTTTGAAAAGGGCGATCGTCTCCGCGTAGCTGCTGGCGGCGTACGCTAACCCAAACGACAGCGACAACACGGCGCACACGGCCGCCACACGCTTTATCAATTTCATGATCCCAGCCTTTGATTTATTGGTAATCCCAAACCATAGGCCGCGCGGGCGAATATATCTGTAGGTGGCCATGCCGATGCGACGGCATGAATTCCGACAACTGTAACGACCGCCAAGGACCCCGCGGCCCGCGCGCAATGATCGCGCGCGGGCTGCGGGGCTCATCCGTAAGCGTGTAGTGGAACCGGCTTAGGCAAGATTTTTCGCGGCAAATTCCCAATTAATCAGCTTGTCCAGCAAGGCATTCACGTGGTCCGCACGCTTGTTCTGGTAGTCGAGGTAGTAGGCGTGCTCCCAAACATCGATAGTCACCAGAGGCTTCAACCCTTGGGTGATTGGCGTCTCCGCGTTGGCGGTCTTGACGACCTTGAGCTTGCCGCTACTACTGTCCAGCACAAGCCATGCCCAGCCGCTTCCGAACTGCGAGACCGCGGCGGCGGACAATTCCTTCTTGCACGCATCGACGCTGCCGAACGCCTCTTCGATCTTGTGTTTCAGGACCGAAGGCGGCTCACCGCCGCCCTTGGCGCGCAGGCTGTTCCAATAGAACGTATGATTCCAGGCCTGCGCCGCATTATTGAAAATACCGGACTTGTCGGCCTTGCCCGCGGTCGCCCTCACGATCTTCTCCAGGGGCAGATCGGCGAATTCCGTTTCGGCGATCATCTTGTTCACGGTATCGACATAGGTCTTGTGATGCTTGCCGTAATGAAAGCTGATCGTGTTGGCGGAAATTACCGGGTCAAGCGCGTTCTCAGGCCAGGGAAGCGGCGGTAGCGCAATCGGTGCGGATGAAACAGCTACGGATGCCATTGAAACTCCTATGGGTTTTGGTGGTGATACATGTCACTTGTTCGCGGATCCTCGCGAATCGAGGCGTCGAACCCGTGAATTTCTTCTGCCGGATACCGGGCTCTTGGAATCAGGAGCGGTCACGGGCTTAACTCGGGGCAACTCGGCCCGCATGGAGGGCATGGCCGGATATGCGCCACGATCGAATTTTTTCCGCAGAATGGCGTCGATTCGATCGGCCATAGCTCTCTCCGTTGGTCCGTTTGCTTGGGGGTGTATTTACCAATATATCGCCACAGGACGCTCTCAACGAGAGTCACCCTCGTAATCAGTCGTAGGTGCATGCTGACATGGTCGACTAGGGGCCCATTTTGAGCGATAGTCCGGCTCATGCGTGCACCTAAACGATTATTGGCCGTCGCATTCCTGGCGATCGCGCTTCAAATGCCGGACCTCGCGGCTGCGCGCGATATTTACCCAGGCCCGGAACAGGCCAAAAACGATCTCGCCGCCGCCCTGCAAAGCGCCGCCGCAACGCATCGGCGCATCATCGTCGACTTCGGCGGCAATTGGTGTCCGGACTGCCATGTGCTCGACCTTTACTTCCACGACGCCGCCAATCAGCCCCTTCTCGAGACCAACTTCGTGCTGGTTCACGTCAACATCGGCCGGATGGATCAGAATCTCGATATTGTCGAGCGCTGCCAAATCCCGCTCAAAAAGGGTGTTCCCGCTCTTGCCGTGCTCGACACCGATGGCAAACTCATTTACAGCCAGAAGACCGGTGAATTCGAAGACATGCGGCACATGAATTCGGGCGCGGTCACGGAGTTTCTCACGCAGTGGAAACTCGGCGCTGCGGGATGAGCCCCCGGGCAGCGGCGATCAGGCAGCCGAGGCGTAGGACACCGCGCCTCGTCAGAACCGAAGCGACAGGCAGGACAGGCCGCCGTCCATTTTCTTGAACTCGGACATTTCCAGGGGCAATGGGTGCAGCCCTTTGAGATCGAGCGCCTGCGTAATGCGCGGATACCCCGCGGGTACCAGCACCGACTCGTTCACGCGTACGCAATTCGCTGCGTAGCTTTCCGTTGCGGCCACGGAAATCAGTTCGCGAATGTTGAAACCGCCGAGCGCTTCCAGCTCGCGCTCGATTTCGCGGCAGCCTACCCAGACTCCGTCGCCGAGATAGGCAATACCGGTCTTCAAGTGCAGTAAGGTTTCGCTGCCGCGGATATCCACGACGCCCGTGGAATAGCCCATGCCCTCGAGGTGCTCCCTGAGCTGATTGGCGCCTCGTTCATTGGTACGCGCCGATACGCCGATGATAAAATGCCCATCGGCTTCGCACACATCGCCGCCGTCCACCGTGCCGGGTGCGTCGATTTTCAGCAGATCGGGATAGAACGCGCGCAATGTCCGGCCGACGCTGTCGGTTTCGCCGCTGCGCGTGGGCGCACCGGGTCGCGTCAGGATAGCGCCGCGCGCGGTGACGATGGCCGCGTCCTCGACGAAAGTCCCATCGGGATACAGGGGATCTGCCTCGAGGCGGGTGATCTCGACGCCGCACGCGCGCAGCGCCTCGCAGTATCGCCGGTGCTGCAGCAACGCCGCATCGAACTGCGGAGGCCCGTCGGCAGCGCTCGTCAGGCCGGACGCAAAGTTACGGCCCGGCGGACGGACGATGGCCCGGGTGAAATGCACGGCAGTTACTAGGCCGCCTGATTGCGGCCCGATTGCTTCGCGAGCTTCAAGTGCCGCTGCGATTTTTCGATCAGCATCGACGGGTCGTCCTTCGTACCGGGAACCACGGCACTGACGCCGACGCTCACACTCACATAGCGCAGCACGGCGGAGCGCGGATGATGGATCCGCAATTCCCGCACCCGCTCAGCCATCGTTTGCCCCAGCCGCAGCGCCTGTTCGTTCGACAGCCCGGGTGCGAACGCCATGAGGCTGCCGCCGTCGATGCGCGCGGTGACATCGCTCGAGCGGCGCAGGCATCCGGCCAGGCAATGGGAGACGCGCCGAATGGCCGAGTCGCCCGCGGCACGTCCGAAGGTGGTGTTGTACAAATCCAGTGCATCGATGTCGATGGCGAAGACTGCGATGCTGCGGCCCTCCCGCTGTGCGATCCCCCAATCGCGTTTCAACAGTTCCTCGAGATACGGCAGCGTGAACAAGCCGGTCAAGCGATCGTCGCGGATGGCGACCGATGTGGGTTGATGGGCGCCGCTCAACGAATCCCTCGACAGCTTGGGGTCGATGCGCAGCCGTTCGCCCGCATCGCGGTGATGCCCGGCAAAATGCGTGATACCACCCTGGGCGTCGCGCAGCGGCAGTACCGTCATTTCGTTCCAAAATACCGTGCCGTCCTTGCGGTAATTGCGCAGCAAAGCGCGGCATGACTCGCCTTTGCCGAGCGCCTCGCGCAGGCGATGACGAGCGTCCTGATCGCGGTCGTCCGCCTGCAATAGGCGTAGATTCTTGCCGATGAGGTCGGCGGCTGAATAGCCCGTCAACGCTTCGAATCCCGGATTCACATACACGACCGGGTGCTCTGGCTTTTGAGCGTCGACCAGTACCACACCCTCGGGAGAGCTCTCCAGCAAGCGACGATACATTTCCACGTCCAAGCCCGTCATGACTGTCTCTCTGTCAGTACGAGCGGCGGCGCGGATGAAAGATTCACGATGCGCTGCGCCGTCTCCAGCCAACGCGGGTCGGCGGCAAGTCCCGCAGGCGGCTCGCCGCGAGCCCGCATGCGTACCAGCCGCGCCTGCGAGGCCGGCGATGCGGCCTCGGATTTGAAATTGTCCAGCACTGTCGACACCGCCGGCCGATCGTTGCAGATGAGCAGCACGTCGCAGCCCGCCAACAAGCTGAGGCGCACGCGCTCCACCACGTCGCCGAATGCGGCGGCACCCGCCATGGAGAGATCGTCGGTAAATACGCATCCATGAAAACCCATCTCGCCACGCAAGATATCCGTGATCCAGCGGCGGGACAGACTGGCCGGCAAGGCATCGACTGCGGCATACACGACATGGGAAGCCATGACGCCTGCCAGGTTATTTTCGATGAGCAGCCGGTACGGCCGTACGTCGCCTTCCATATCGACGAACTCGCGCCGGTCCACCGGCAGAGCCACGTGCGAGTCGGCGATGACTGCGCCGTGACCGGGGAAGTGTTTGCCGATCGCCGCCATGCCGGCGTCACGCATGCCCAGCATGTACGCCGCCGCCAGTGCCGCAACGGTCTCCGGGTTTCGATGAAATGAACGATCGCCGATGATGTCGCTGACGCCGTAATCCAGATCGACGCAGGGAGCGAAACTGAAGTCGACACCGGTGCTGCGAAGCTCGCTCGCCATGAGCCAGCCGACGGAGCGGGTGAGATTCAAGCCATCGCGGCGGTCCTCATCGAAACGTCGACCCAACGAGCGCGAGGGGGGCAGCTTCGTGAAGCCCTCCCGAAAGCGCTGCACGCGACCGCCTTCCTGGTCGACGGCGATCATCAGGTGCGGTGAGCGCACTGCCCGGATCGCCGCGGTCAGAGCGGCAAGCTGTTGCGGGTCGCGATAGTTGCGGGTGAACAGGAGGACGCTGCCCACCAAGGGGTGTCCCAATACCTCGAGGTCTTCGGGAGTCAATTCGGTTCCCGCAATATCGACCATGAGCGGCCCTAGGCTCATGCGCCTCTCTCGAACACCGCGATCGATTCGACGTGCGTCGTATGCGGAAACATATCCATCACCCCTGCGCCGGTCAGTCCGTAGCCCTGGTCCTCTACCAAGATCCCAGCATCTCGCGCCAAACTCCCTGGATGGCAAGAAATATACACGAGGCGGCGCGGCCGCCAATGTGGCATGCGTTCCAAGATTTCAGACGCACCGGCCCGGGGAGGGTCTAAAAGCACCAAATCATAGGGATTTTGGGCCCATGAGCCGACGCGGGAAGGCTCAAACAGATTATCCACGTAGAATCCCGCGTTTTGCCGGCCGTTGCGCAGGGCATTGGCCCGGGCCTTCGCCACCAATGCCGCATCACCCTCTACCCCCACCACCCTTGCGGCGCGAGCCGCCAGGCTCAACGTGAAATTGCCGAGCCCGCAAAACAGGTCGAGGACCACGTCGTCCGGGGTGGGTTGGAGGAGTTCCACGGCCGCCGCAACCATGGAACCATTGATCTCACGGTTGACTTGAATGAAGTCGAGCGGTCCGAACTCGAGGGTAACGCGATTTGCATCCACCGAATAACTGAGGGGTGGATACCCGTCCCGCAGAGGTCTGACGCTCTCGACCCCGCCGCTCTGCAGGTAGATCTGGACGGCATGCTGCTTGCCGAATGCCTCGAGCTTGCGAAGATCATCCGGTTCGGGCGTCGCCATGACCCGAAACACCAGCGCCGCCGTCGGATGGCCGGCCGCCCCACCGCCCGCCGCCGCTCCATCGCCGGCGGCCGCCTCATCACCCCCGGCCACCTCGACCTGCGGGATTTTGTCGCGCAGCGACAAGGTCTCCACCAGAGCGGCCAGGTCCTCCGGCAGGCTCGCGAACCGCTCGAGGAGCACCTCGCAGCGGCGTATGTCCGCGACGTAGGGCTTGTTCCGCTCACGAAATCCCGCGAGCACCCGCCCTTTTTTGTGAACGTACTTGACGCCAAGGCGGGCGCGCCGCCGATAGGCCCACTCTGGACCGCGCAGGGGCGCAAACACGCGTTCCGGCCGCACCCGGCCGATACGCTCGAGGTTGTCGAGCAATTGCCGCTCTTTGGCCGCCAATTGCGCCGTCGGCGCCAGATGCTGCAATGAACATCCCCCGCAGATCCCAAAATGCGCGCATTTGGGAACCACTCGGTCCGGCGATGCCGAGAGCACCTCGACCAAACCCGCTTCGTCCAATTGCCGGCGCCGCTTGAACACGCGAAAGGTTACGCGCTCGCCCGGCAACGCACCCTCGATGAAAACGGCCTTGCCGTCGACGCGCGCGATGCCCCGGCCATCATGCGCGAGATCCACGACCACTGCCTCTTGCACGTCGCCGAGCTTCAAGTCGCCGGCCACGCGGCAGCGAATTCTTTGAAATGCGCCGCGGCCGACTCATGCAGCAATTTTCGTACCCGTGCGACTTCGCCGGCGTGCTCCGCGGAATTCAAATGGCCGCGCAGCAGCTGGAAACGCAAATACACCAGATAGGTATTCAATACATCGGTCTCGCAATAATCCCGGATGCGCGCGAGACCGCCCTGCAAGTACACCTCCCAAACCTGCGAGCCATGCATGCCGACTTTGCCGGGAAGACCCAGGAGCGTCGCGACGTCGTCCAAACTTGCCCGTCCGCGGCCCTGGAATCCGGATAATACGTCCATCAAATCCATATGCCGCCAATGAAATCGGCTCAGGTAATTGCTGTACCGGAAACTACTGTCGCCGTCGCCGGTTTCCCAGTAGCGCGCTGCGGTCACGCTATGCAGAAGACTCCGGTAATGCAGTACCGGTAGATCGAACCCGGCACCGTTCCACGACACAAGATCCGGGGTGAACTTGTCGAGGCCATCGAAAAACCGCTCGATCAAATCCTTTTCGGTCGAGCCCTCTTCCCCCAGGCTCCACACTTTCAACGACTCTCGGGATCGCATCACCACGGAGATTGCAACCACACGGTGCTGTTCATGCGACAGGAACTCGTTGCCGGTCTCCTGACGGCGCTTGGTGAACATGATCTGTGCGACTTGTTTGTCGGATAGATCCTTGAGACCGTACAGACGGCGGCCCAGGTCGGTATCCGGCACGGTTTCGATGTCGAATACCAGAGTGTTCATGCGGGGCCGTTCGCCGCAGGACGGCGCATCAAGATCGCGACCGCCACGACCAGGCCCGCCTCGTCCGTGAGGGTGACATGCCCTTCGCCGATGCCGAGGCCATCGCGCACTTTTGCGCCGCGTTCGGAGTACACCACCTCAGGCTTGCCCCAGGAATTCTGCACGATGCCGACGTCGCGTATCCATATTCCATGCGCAAAGCCGGTGCCCATGCCCTTCACGATCGCCTCTTTCGCGGCAAATCGCATCGCCAGGAATCGCACCGGCCGGGCGGTACGCTGCAGCTGAGCGCGCTCCTCGGGCATCAATAGATGCCCGACGAAGCGCTCGCCGTGCTTCTTGAACACGCGCTCAATACGATCCACCTTGAGCACGTCGATTCCGATCCCGAATATCATTCAGTTCATCGCCGCGCCGCGCGCATCAGATCCTTCATGTCGCGCACCGCCTTCGGCAATCCGTCGAAAATCGCGCGTGCGATGATGGCGTGGCCGATGTTGAGTTCGACGATTTCGGGCATCGCGGCGATGGGTTCGACATTGTGATAGTTGAGCCCATGACCCGCGTTGACCGTCAATCCCAAGGACGCGGCCAGCCTCGCCGCCGCACGCAGGCGCTCGAACTCGCGGGCGCGGGCCGCGCCGCCGGCATTCGCAAAGGTACCGGTATGCAGCTCGACCACCGGCGCACCTGCCCGCTGCGCCGCCTCGACCTGGACGGCATCGGGATCGATGAACAACGATACCCGGATTCCCGCCGCGCCGAGCGCCGTAGAGGCCGCAGCCACCCGCTGCATTTGTCCGGCAACGTCGAGGCCGCCTTCCGTGGTGATTTCCTGGCGCGATTCGGGTACCAAGCAGCAATCATGCGGCAACACGCGCCGCGCGAAGCTTATCATCTCGTCGGTTACCGCCATTTCAAGGTTCATGCGTGTCTGCAGCGCCTCGCGCAGGGTCAAGACGTCGCGGTCCTGAATGTGCCGCCGATCCTCGCGCAGGTGCAGCGTGATGCTGTCCGCGCCGGACTGTTCCGCCAGCAGCGCGGCGTGCAATGGATCGGGATACTTGCCGCGGCGCGCCTGGCGCAAAGTCGCCACATGATCGATGTTGAGGCCCAGCGCGATGCCGGCCGCTACGGCGACGTTCATGATTCTTCCCGCCGTGCCGGCGCACCCTGCATAGGATTCTGGCGCCGCAGCGCCAACATCACCTCGCGCGACTTGAGCGGACGGCCGTCGAGGCAGGCATCGATCGCCGCGCGCAGCACGCGTTTGGCATCCCGCAACGAACGCGCATCCGCGAAGGTCTCCGCCTCGAGATCGGTCAAAGATTGGCCATACACCGCTCCGGGCGCCTCCGCCACGCACAGTTGCGGACCACGCTCCAAGGCGAAGCGATAGTATCGATCCGGCTGTACCGCCAAGCCTAGGTCCGTCTGACCGAGCTCCAATCCGTACCCTAAGTCGTGCAGCAGGCGCTTCTCGAAAAGTCGCAGCGCCGCTTCCTCGCCGGCGCCGGCGCAGAGCGCCTCCACGCACGAGGCATAGGAGCAGAAGATCTCGGGATGGGCATCCCAGCGATGAGTCAGCTTCAGCAGCAGCTCGTTCAAATAGAAGCCGCTCATGAGCCGTTCCTTGCCCATGTTCGTGAGGGCGCCATCGACCTCCGCGGTCATCAGGGCGCACGCCTCCGTCCTCCCGGACCAGGAGAGGAGTAGCCGCTGAAAAGGCCGCAGCATGCCTCTCAGGGATGATTTCGGCCCGTTCGCACCGCGTGCGAACAACGTGACCCGTCCGTATTCGCGGGTTATCACTTCGACGATTCGGCTGGTGTCTCGGTAGGCGTATTGATGCAACACGTAGGCCGGTGCCAGCCATACCCGTCCGGAGCCGGATTTCCCGATATTTCTGATAGCCTCGACCCTCATTGCCTCAGAGCGTCAAAGGCTATCGTAGCCGAATTGACGCAGGGCCATTTCACTGTCCGCCCAGTTTTCCTTGACCTTCACCCACAGCTCGAGATGCACCGAGCGCTGCCATAGATCGTTGAGTTCGATGCGCGCGAGCCGTCCGATTTCCTTGAGCCGTTCGCCGCCCTGGCCGATGACGATGGCTTTTTGCCCGGCGCGCTCCACCCAGATGACCGCGTTGATCATGATGCGGTTATCCTCATCGGCGAAACGTTCGATTTGCACGTTGATGCCGTAGGGCAGCTCTTCGCGCAGCTTGAGCGTCAGCTTTTCGCGCACCACCTCCGCCGCGTGAAACGGCTCATCGCGATCGGTCAGCACGTCGGTCGCGAACAGCGGCGGCGACAGCGGCAGGCGCGACCCCACCACATCGACCAATCGGACCAGATTGTCGGATGCGAGCGCCGAGATCGGCACGATCCCCGATGCCGGAACGCGCTCCGTCATGTCCTCGAGAAACGGCAGAAGTTTCTCCTTGGGATAAACGCGATCCACTTTGTTGATGACCAGGAAGAGCGGCTGCTTGAGACCGCGAACTCGTTCCCAAACCCACAAATCCTCGTCCGTGAATTGCATCGCCTCGATGACGAATAGAATGACATCCGCATCCTGCGAAGAGGAAATCGCGACGCGGTTCATATACTGATTCATCACGCGGCGTGTCGATTCATGCAGGCCCGGCGTATCGACCAGCACCAGCTGTGCCTCGGGCCGAGTCACGACGCCCAAAATACGATGACGCGTGGTCTGCGGCTTGGCGGTCACGATGGTTACCTTGCGGCCCACCAAGGCATTCACCAGCGTCGACTTGCCCACATTGGGGCGGCCGACGATGGCGACGTGACCTGCGCGAAATCCGGACCCGCTCATGGCGATTTACGCAATGCGGACGGCTGTATTTCGGATGGCAGAAGATCCAACGCTTTCGTCGCCGCCAATTGCTCGGCGCGACGCCGGCTGGCGCCCTCGCCCACGGCCGCCAACTCAAAGATCGGCACCTCGCACGTCACCGTAAACGATTGCGCATGCGCATCGCCGGTGACCGCGGTCAGCGTGTAGACAGGCAGAGCGAGCCCGTGCGCCTGCAGCGCTTCCTGCAGACGGGTCTTAGGGTCCTTCAGCAGGCCGGCCGCGGGCAGGGTCGCCATGCGCGGGCCCATGATGCGTTTGACCACGGCCGCCGCCGAGTCGAAGCCGGAATCCAGAAAAATCGCGCCCAATATGGCCTCCAAGGTATCCGCCAAAATCGAAGCCCGCCGAAAACCGCCGGATTTCAGTTCACCCGGCCCGAGCCGCAAATGCTCCCCCAGACCCAGCTGCTGCGCAACCTGCGCCAACGTATCGCCGCTGACCAACGTCGCTCGCAGCCTGGAAAGGACCCCCTCGTCCGCCTCAGGATGCGCGTCGAACAGCAGTAGCGCCACGCTGCAATTGAGAATGGAATCGCCCAGGAATTCGAGCCGTTCGTTGTGATCGGCGCCCGCGCTACGGTGCGTCAGCGCCGCGTGGCACAACGCCGGCTGCAAAAATGCATAGCCGAAAGATGCTTCGACCCAGGCTAAGATCTCCTCCGGTTTGAACTCGGGAATCACTGCACCTTCACGGTCTTGTCGAAGTGCACCGCCAGCGACACATTCGAGATATAGGGAGCCAAATCGTCATAGGCCACGTGCAGCGAGACGCCGCCTTCGTTTTTGACGATTTCCACGTCCTTGGAATCGACGCTCGAAATGTCTTCGATCTGCCAATGTTTTTCCAATGAACGGCGCATGCCGCCGGGATCCGGGTTGTCGCTTTTGAATTCCCCCGCCGTCGCATCCATGCTGCGCGCCACCTTCATGTAGTTGAGGTAGAGCGGCACCAAGCGCAGTCCGGCGTAGCCGATGACGCCGACCAGCGCGAGAATGCAGAGCAGCCCGATGAACGTCATGCCACGTTGATAGCGCATAAAATCCTCCCTAATTGACCTCTTATTGAATCGCATTCCCGATTCGCCGCCAGAGAGGTCCGTCACGAGTATCAAGATTAAGCCAAATTCGCACGGCTTTACCGACCAAATTCTGCTCGGGAACGAATCCCGGCGCATCGGGTTCGTCCAGCCAACGACTGTCCTTGCTGTTGTTGCGGTTATCGCCCATGAAGAAGTAGTGACCCGCGGGGACCACCCACTCCCCCTCTTTGACGCCGCCGTTGGCAAACATGATGAGATGCCGCTTGTGGTCCAGCGTCTCGGTTGCCGTGGGCACTCCCGCGTAGTTCCACATGTCCTGCTTCGGTCCGGCGTAGGTCGGGCCCGGCTCCTGGCGCATCGGAACGTCGTTGACGTACAGCTGATTCTTCCCGTCCACCCGAATACGGTCGCCGGGTAGTCCGACCAGGCGCTTGATGTAGTTGATCTTCGGGTTGGGCGGCAGCCTGAACACGATCACGTCGCCGCGCTGCGGCGAACCGGTCGGGACCACCAACGTATTGACGACCGGCAGCCGCAGCCCATACGAGTACTTGCTCACGAAGATGAAGTCCCCGTCGAACAGCGTCGGCATCATGGAATCCGAGGGGATGCGAAACGGTTCGAACAAGAACGATCGAATCACCAAAACCAACACAATGACCGGGAAGAACGAACGGGCATATTCGACGGCGATGGGTTCGCGCACCCGTTCAGCCGGCGTCCCGACCGAGGCCGCAGCCAGCTTCCGGCGGCGCGCGAAGAAAAGTCGATCCAGCGCCCAGATCACGCCCGACATCGCGCCCACCACCACCAGCATCAAGCTGAAATCGACCGCCTCATAACGGAACAGCCGCCACAGCATGGCGAGGGCCAACGCCACCAGCGCATAGCCGGCCGCTTTCGGCAGCCACGGCTCCTCGACGCTGGTGGCACTTGGATCGCGTTGCGGCCGCAGGAACCAGCCGTCGACCAGAATTACCAATACGCAAGCCAAGCTGGCGCACAACAAACCGATGAACAGGGTATCGCCGTCACTCACGAAAGACTCCCAACATTATGTATCCTCACCAAACAAGGGCGCGCGGGCGCAGAATCAGCTGGACTTCTTGCCTACTTGCAGCACCGCCAGAAAAGCCTCTTGCGGGATTTCAACCTGCCCGACTTGCTTCATGCGCTTCTTGCCGGCCTTCTGTTTTTCGAGCAGTTTGCGCTTGCGCGTGATGTCGCCGCCGTAGCATTTGGCGAGCACGTTTTTGCGCATGGCTTTGACGCTGGCGCGCGCGATGATGTGAGCGCCGATCGCCGCCTGCACCGCGATGTCGAACATCTGGCGCGGGATGAGTTCCTGCATCTTGTCGACCAACTCCCGGCCGCGCGCGTACGAGTTATCCCGGTGCACGATGAGCGATAGCGCGTCGACGGGTTCGCCATTGATGAGCACGTCCAGTTTGACCAGCGGCGCCGCCTGGAAGTGGCTGAATTCGTAGTCGAAAGAAGCGTAGCCGCGGCTCGCCGACTTCAGACGATCGAAGAAGTCGAGCACCACTTCGGCGAGCGGCAATTGGTACTGCAGCGACACCTGGCTGCCGAGGAACAGCATTTTTTTCTGCGCCCCGCGCTTTTCGCTGCACAATGTGAGCACCGCGCCGACATGCTCCGGCGGCACCAAAATGTTGGCGGTGATGATGGGTTCGCGCAGCTCCGAGATCCGATCCTGCGGCGGCAGCTTGGTGGGGTTGTCGACGTTGGCTACCGTGCCGTCGGTGAGCAACACCTCGTAGATCACCGTGGGCGCGCTGGTGATGAGGTTCAGGTTGTACTCGCGCTCGAGCCGCTCCTGGACGATGTCCATGTGCAGCAGTCCCAAGAACCCACAGCGAAAGCCGAACCCCAGCGCCGTCGATACTTCGGGCTCGTAATGCAGCGCCGAGTCGTTCAGTTTGAGCTTCTGGAGGGCATCGCGAAACTGCTCGTAGTCGTCCGAACTGACCGGGAAAAGCCCCGCGAACACACGCGGCTGGACTTGCTTGAAGCCGGCGAGGGGCGCTTTGGCCGGATTGCCGTCCAGAGTAATGGTGTCCCCAACCGGGGCACCATCGATTTCCTTGATGCCCGCAATGACGAAGCCCACCTCGCCGGTCAACAGCGACTCGCGAGGTACGGGCTTCGGCGTGAAACGGCCTAATTTGTCGATGACATGGCTGCGGCCGGTGGACATGACGCGTATCTTCGCGCCCAACCGCAGCGCACCATTCATCACCCGCACCAATGAGACGACGCCGACGTAATTATCGAACCATGAATCGATGATGAGCGCCTGAAGCGGGCCGTCCGGGTCGCCCTTCGGCGGCGGAATGCGCTTGACCAGATGTTCCAGCAATTCCTGAACGCCGAGGCCGGTCTTCGCGCTCACCAGCGCCGCATCGTCGGCGGGAATGCCGATGATTTCCTCGATTTCGTGGATCACCTTGGCGGGGTCCGCCGAGGGCAGATCGATCTTATTGATGACCGGCAGCACCTCGAGTCCCTGCTCGAGGGCCGTATAACAGTTGGCCACGCTTTGGGCCTCGACGCCCTGGGCGGCGTCCACCACCAGCAACGCACCCTCGCACGCCGCGAGCGAACGAGAGACCTCGTAGGAGAAATCCACGTGTCCCGGGGTATCGATGAAATTCAGCTGATAGACCTCGCCGGTGACGGATTTGAAACCGAGGGTCACGCTCTGGGCCTTGATGGTAATGCCGCGCTCGCGCTCCAAATCCATGGAATCGAGCACCTGCGCCTGCATTTCCCGAGCGTCGAGACCGCCGCATTCCTGAATGAATCGATCGGCCAACGTCGATTTGCCGTGATCAACGTGAGCGATGATCGAAAAGTTGCGGATATTCTTCATCTAGGGGCGGGACCGGGAGCCTTGAGGCAAACTCCTCATTATACCGGTCGGCGCAGGCATGCGAGCGCCTTATGCACCTCCTCAGCGTCCAAACGGCCATGGCAAACCAAATCACCGGCTAATAACAGCACGGGGATTTTGTGACCGTAGCGTACGCGCGCATTCGAGTCGCCATCCACATCCACGACGTCGACGGGAACGCCGTTCGCTGCCGGCAGCGTGGCTAGTTCCGCGAGCATCTCCTCGCAAAGCCCGCAGCCGGGACGCGAATACAGCAGGAATCTCAATGGGGGGGTAGATCGCCGGCGCTGGACGACTTGACCGAATGCGCAATGAATTCGACGGTCTGGGCCGGAACTTCGCCCACCGCGGTCACTTGATGTCCTTGTACCACGGTTGAAAAAGCGAACCCCGACCCCACCCGCGCCAGTCCCTGCATCGGCGGCTCCGGAGCAGCGCTGGGCTTGTCGTCCGGCTTGAGTTTCTCGTCGGGCTTGGCTTCGACGAATACGGATACCGTCGCCAAGCCATCGGAGTAGACCAGGTGACTCGCCGGTACCGTCGCGCCGCCCAGCGTCTGCGCGCCCGACACCGTCAGGCGAAAGCCGGGCGGCAATTCGCTGGCCCGATAAGCCGACAGCGCCGGCGACGCCGAATCATGCGATGGGCCCTGCCGCACCCAGCGCATGCCGTCCGTGCGTACCGCCGGCGTCAATTCGCTGTCGGGAATGTTCTCGGGCATATCCAAGCGGGCAAACAAGATTTGCTCGATGACCTGGCCGCGCGCGTCGCACAACTGCGTCTTCAACGGCATTGCCGTGTTCTCGTCCAGCCACAGGCGATAGCCGAAGCGAAACTGGTCTTTCGGGTTGACGACGATCACCCGCGCAGCGCGGCCGAGTACATGTGAATTGGGCAGCGCCTCGATGCGATAGAACTCGTTGACATCGGCGCCGAACTGCGGCAACGACCCCAAAAATGGGCCCCGGTCCTGGCGCGGCTCGACCAGCACCGTATGCTGATCGGGCAGATAACAGGTCAGTTCATCGTTGTTCCGCACGAACTCCCTGCCCGAGCCATCCAAGGAGAGGAGCCGTTCCGTCACGCGGCCGGCCCGTACTCGGTGCACGATGCGCATGGTCTCCACGCGGCCATCGCTCAAATGGAAGAACGTGCCGTCGTAGTTGCGCGTGGCCAGGGCGCGATTCATCTTCTCCAGCCACTCGCGCGGGTCTTCGGCACCGTGTGAACGCTGCGGCAGCGCAGTGAGCAAGGCGCCGACCACGGCGCAGGGAACGAGCCAGTTGGCCCGGCTACGCAGCGCTCTCGTCATGGAGCCGGGGCGACGCGCGCGTCCCGCGACGCAGCCTTGGCGGCTGCTTCCTGTTCATCGGCATCGGAAAGCAGGTTGGACAGCACATTGCTCTGCCCCAACACGGAGGAATACTTGCTGTGCGCGAACACGTAATTGGTCAACCGCGCCGCCGGCAAGGCGGCCGGCGCATCCGGCACGGCCGCGGGCACCGTATACGAGAGCGCCTCCCGGGGCTTGGCGGCGCCCGCCTGTGCGACGCGCCCATCATTCTGAGCGAGCACATTCTGAGCGCTCATCGGCAGCGCCGCCCGCATCGTCGGAGCAACCGCCCGCTGTTGTAGAGCTACCACGGCAACCGCGGCAACTCCGGCGGCCACCGCAGCACCTGCGAACGGGCGCCACCACCCGGAAGTTCGGTTCCGCGCCGGCTGCGAGTTGGCGGCCAACGGTTCACCGTCGATGGCGCGATTCACACGCGCGGTGAAACCGTGGGACAAGGTCGTAGGGACACCGCCCCGCAAGGATTCGCCGATGAGCGCGTAGCGTCCGAAGCTCTCGCGCAATTCCGCGTCGCGGGTCAGCCGCTTCAGCAACAGCTCGGTTTCCGAATTGGGCAGTTCGCCGTCGAGAAATGCCGAGACTTGTTCACGAATTTGTTCGCTCATGTGTCCTCAGGCCGACCAAGGCCGCCATCGAAAATGGGTCGTAGCTTCTTGTCTATCGCCTCGCGCGCACGAAAAATTCGTGAGCGTACCGTACCTACCGGGCAATCCATCGTCTGCGCAATGTCTTCGTAACTTAATCCTTCCAATTCCCGCAGCACGATGGCGGTTCGCAAATCCTCGGGTAGGTTCTCGATGGCTCGGTTCACGGTGTCGCGAATCTCGTCCGTGAGCAGCAAGCCTTCGGGTGTTTCGGACTCCGCCAAACGCGCATGCAGGTCGTATTGCTCCGGATCTTGCAAGTCGAGATCGTAGTCCATCGGCCGGCGCTTGTTCGCCACGAGGGCGTTCTTCGCCGTGTTGATGGCGATTCTATACAGCCAGGTATAGAAAGCGCTATCGCCGCGGAACGACTGCAGAGCACGGTACGCTTTCACGAACGCCTCCTGCGCAATGTCCTCAGCCTCGGTTGCATCGTGTACGTATCGCATGATCAGCTTCAGCACCTTGTGCTGGTATCGCAGGACCAACAAATCGAATGCCGCGCGCTCGCCGCGCTGGACTTTTTCGACCAGTTTGAGGTCACTCTCTTCAACGCTCATCGGTGATCCCAAACCAGCCGGCTCATCAACCAGCCTGTCGCAATAGACCGACTGTCGAGGGAAAAGTTCGACAATTTCCGCAGGCATTTGACAGTAAATGTGACTTGGCGCACGGGGCCGATTCTAACAGCCGCGCAGGGCACCATTATCGGTCGTTCGTACGCCCAACGGTGATTCGCTCGAGGAGGGACGAAAGCACGGCATCGGGCGGCGGCTCGCGACCGAGGAAGTAGGCGTAAAGCAATGGATCTTGAGAGTCCAGCAGTTGCCGGAACGCCTGCTTGTGCTCAGGCGTCGCGTCACGGTACTCCTCTTCGAGGTATCGCGACAACAGAACGTCGAGCTCCTTCATCCCCCGCCGGCAGCGCCAGCGCAGCTTGCCGATCTCATGGTCCATCAAAGGCGCGCCCATCAATGACGGCGATGCGCCAGCACTTGCTTGATCTCGGCAATGGCCTTGGCTGGATTCAGGTCCTTGGGACAGGCGTCGGTGCAGTTCATGATGGTGTGGCAGCGATACAGGCGAAATGGATCTTCGAGTTGGTCGAGACGCTCCCCGGTGGCCTCGTCCCGGCTATCCACGATCCAGCGATAGGCCGCCAACAGGGCGGCGGGCCCCAAGTAGCGATCGCTATTCCACCAATAGCTCGGGCAGCTGGTCGAACAGCAGGCGCACAGGATGCAGGCCGAGGGACGATCCACCTTTTCCTGATCCTCCTTCGACTGCAGCCGCTCCGCATCCGGCGGCGCCGGCGTGCGGGTCTGCAGCCAGGGCTTGATGGAGGCGTATTGGGCGTAGAAATTGGTCAGATCCGGAATCAAATCCTTGATGACGGGCATGTGCGGCAAGGGATAGATCTTGACGTCGCTCTTCACGTCCGCACAGGCGCTGATGCACGCGAGAGCATTTTTCCCGTCGATGTTCATGGCGCAGGAACCACAGATTCCTTCACGGCAAGAGCGGCGAAAGCTCAACGTAGAGTCGATCTCGTTTTTTATCTTGATGAGGGCGTCCAGCACCATCGGTCCGCAATTACCCATGTCCACTTCGTAACTGTCGAGGCGCGGATTCTCGGTCGAGTCGGGGTCGAATCGGTAAATCTTGAAGACACGCACGTTTTTCGTGCCGGCAGGCGCTTTGAACACCCGTCCGTCCTTGCGAACCTTGGAATTGGCGGGCAGCGAAAACTCAGCCATCGATCTTGCTCCTAGTACGTTCGAGCCTTGGGCGGGACGGTTTCGACATCATCGGTCAAGGTGTTCAAGTGCACGGTTCGGTAATCGAAACGCGTCGCGCCTTGGTCGTTGACCCAGCACAGGGTGTGCTTCATCCAGTTCTGATCGTCGCGGTTCGGGAAGTCCTCGCGCGCCTGCGCGCCGCGGCTTTCCTTGCGATTTTCGGCCGAATGCATGGTGGCCACGGCTTGACCCAGGAGATTGTCGAGTTCCAGTGTTTCGATCAGGTCCGTGTTCCAGACCAACGAGCGGTCGGTTACTTGCACGTCGCTGAACGACGCGAACACCTCGCTCAATTTCCGCTTGCCTTCGTTCAAGGTCTCGCCGGTGCGGAACACCGCGGCATCGCTCTGCATGACGCGTTGCATGTCCAACCGGATATCCGCGGTGCGCCGCGATCCCTTGGCGTGGCGTAGCTTGTCGAGCCGCGCCAGCGATGCGGCCGAAGAATCGGCTTTCAGCGCCCGGTGCGGCGTTCCGGGTTTGACGACCCGGGCGCAATGCCGCGCCGCCTCGCGTCCAAAGACCACCAGATCGAGCAGCGAATTCGAACCGAGGCGATTCGCGCCATGCACCGACACGCAAGCCGCCTCCCCGACCGCCATCAAGCCTTGCACCACCGTATCGGACTCGGCGCCCCGGCGAGTGACGACTTCGCCATGGAAATTGCAGGGAATGCCGCCCATATTGTAGTGGACGGTCGGCAGCACCGGGATCGGTTCCTTATTGACGTCGACATTCGCGAAGATTCTGGCGGTCTCGGCAATGCCCGGCAACCGCTCCTTGATGACTGCTGGGCCCAAGTGTTCGAGATGCAGGTGGATGTGATCCTTGGCCTGACCTACACCGCGCCCCTCGCGAATCTCGATGGTCATGGAGCGGCTGACCACGTCGCGCGACGCCAGGTCTTTCGCATTCGGCGCATAGCGCTCCATGAAGCGCTCGCCGGCGGAGTTCGTCAGATATCCCCCCTCGCCTCGCGACCCTTCGGTGATGAGGCAGCCGGCGCCATAGATCCCGGTCGGGTGGAATTGCACGAATTCCATGTCCTGCAGCGGCAGGCCGGCTCGAAGCGCCATCCCGCCCCCGTCGCCGGTGCACGTGTGCGCCGAGGTGCACGAGAACCACGCTCGGCCGTAGCCGCCGGTGGCCAGAATGACCTGGTGCGAGCGGAAGCGATGGAGCGTGCCGTCGGACATGTCGAGGGCGATGACGCCGCGGCACTCGCCGTTTTCCATAATCAGGTCGAGCGCGAAGTATTCGATGAAAAAACTCGCCTCATGCTTCAGCGATTGCTGATACAGGGTATGCAGCATGGCATGCCCGGTGCGATCGGCCGCGGCGCAGGTTCGCTGCGCAATCCCCTTGCCGAAATGCGTGGTCATCCCGCCGAAGGGCCGCTGATATATCTTGCCGTCCTCGGTGCGCGAGAACGGCACTCCATAGTGTTCGAGTTCGATGACGGCCGCCGGCGCTTCCTTGCACATGAATTCGATGGCGTCTTGATCTCCCAGCCAGTCCGAACCCTTCACGGTGTCATACATATGCCAGCGCCAATCGTCGTCGCCCATGTTGCCGAGCGCCGCGGATATGCCGCCCTGCGCAGCGACGGTATGGCTGCGCGTCGGGAACACTTTGGTCAAACAGGCAGTCGACAGCCCGGCTTCCGCCAAACCGAACGTCGCGCGCAAACCCGCGCCGCCCGCGCCGACCACGACCACATCGTATGTATGATCAATGAATTTGTATTCGTTCATGAGTCTTTCAAGATCCGAACGCGACGCGCAAGATGGCAAATATGCTCGCGCCGCCAAAGAGCACATACAGGAATCGCAACAGCATCAGCGACAAGACTTTCAATCCCGCAGCGTGCACATAGTCCTCGATGACGACCGTCGTGCCCAAGTAGGAGTGATACGTCAAAACGGCAACCGACAGCACGGCGAGGAAACTGCTGATCGGCAACGCCAGCCACGTTCTGACCGTTTCATAATCGAGCGCGGGCAACGCCAGCAGCGAAAAGAAGAACCACAATGTGAGCGGTATCAGCGCCACCGCGGTCACCCTCTGAGCCCACCAATGTCCGGTACCGTCTTTCGCAGAACCCGTTCCCAGCACTCGGCCCAAAGGGCTGCGCAGACTCAAGTGCGCACTCCGTGCCAGACCGCCAAGCAGACGCACACGGTCAGCCCGAGCGCGCCGAGCACCGCAAACCAACCGCTGACTTGCCGCGGTGTTCGCTCGAATCCGTAACCCGCGTCCCAAAATAAATGGCGCACGCCGTTCAGCAGGTGAAACAGGAACGAAAAAGTCCAACCGAGCAGAAAAAGCAACCCCACAGGGCTGGAAAATACGCGCATGGCCGCGCCATACGTCTCGTCGCCGCCCGCCAGAGATATCAGCCAGTATGAGAGCGCCACGAGCCCCAGGGCGAGCGCCACGCCGGTCGCCCGATGCAAAATGGACAGCGTACTGCCGATCTGCCAGCGATAAACTTGCAGATGCGGAGAAAGGGGCCGGGCACGTACGGGCATTGAGGTTCAATCCTTATTTTCTAGAAATCAATACAGCGGCCCCGCATCTCCCAGTCGCCGTACCGCGTGGGTTCCGGCCCCTGGCGGCCGCCGATCTCTCGCGAAGGAGTGCTCGTAGGGTCCACCGGTTGGTCGGCCGGATTCATGCTATTCGTTTGTGGGTTGGCGGCCCCCGCTGTCGCGGGGTTGGCGGCGGAATGCGCCTGTTTGGTCATTTTCGGCAAATCTTCACAATGCGGGTCACAACTGAAGGTTCGGGTCACAACTGAAAGTTTGCCAGAAAACCCGCGCGAAAACCGCGCATGCGCGGGTGAATTTGCCACATGTGCCATGCCTGGCGGGGGTTGACAGCACCGCGCGCGTACCCATCATGGTCCCATGAGTAGCACTGTCAGCGACGAGACGCCCGCATCCGGGCCCCTGCCTCATTTCGGCCTGTTGCGATTTGCCGGGCCCGACACTTTAAGTTTCCTGCAAGGCCAGATATCGAACGATACCGGCGTCTTGAGCACGGGTGCGCCGCTGTTGGCCGCCTATTCCAGTCCGCAGGGACGCGTCGTCGCGGTGCTGCATCTGCTGCCGCATTCCAGCGGCGTGATCGCCGTTCTGCCGCGTGAGATCGTGCTGCCGACGCTGGAGCGGCTGCGCAAGTACGTGCTGCGCGCCAAGGTGAAGATCGAGGATATCAGCGACCAATTCGCCGTGATCGGCCGCCACGGGATAGAGGCCGCGGCCCACGCCGACCTGCCCGTGCCCGCTGCTGCCCAGGGCTACGCGGAGCGCAACGGAATCGGGGTTGCACGTGTCGGTTCAGATGCCGGCCGCTTCTGGGCCATCGGCAATGCGCACGACCTCGTGAATCACGGAATTATGGGCGAACCCAAGTCGGCGCAGCGCGCCGAGCACGATTGGCGCCTCGCCGACATTCGCTCCGGCCTGCCGCAAGTCTACGCAGCCACGCGCGAGATGTTCGTCGCGCAAATGCTGAATCTCGATTTGATCGACGGCATCAGCTTCACCAAAGGCTGCTTTACGGGACAGGAAATCATCGCGCGCACGCAGCATCTCGGACGCATCAAACGCCGGCTGTTCCGGCTGCGCATGCCTGCCGGTACGTGGGCGATCGGCCAAGCAGTGCATTTGGCCGATGGACGAAGCGGGCGGCTGACGGAATTGGCCCAAACCGGTGCAGAGTTCGAAGCGCTTGCGGTGCTCAACATCGAGACCAAGGCGGTTGGACAGGACGCGCCCGATTCTGAGTCGACGAGCACGCTGATCGACGCGGCCGAACTGCCGCTGCCGTATGCGCTGGGCCCGGCGTAAACCCTGCTGGCTTGCGCTCGGGATGACGGGCTATGTGGTGCTCGAGGCATG
>Ga0137412_10000917_pt1 | contig 22032 bp, 19 predicted proteins | sample CZODoug2_1_16fun_FD_122160 | JGI IMG/M metagenome (GOLD analysis project Ga0137412, IMG submission 122160) | Vadose zone soil fungal communities from Angelo Coast Range Reserve, California, USA - CZODoug2_1_16fungal (Hybrid Assembly) | ecosystem: Environmental > Terrestrial > Soil > Vadose zone... | reverse complement strand
TTGGCCGTTGCGGTGCCATGCGTGGCCGCACTTGTAGCGGCCGGGCTGGTTGTCAGTGGGCAAGGGGCCGGCGCGGCCCCGGCGTCGCCCACGGCCAAGGGCGGTACGGAATCGGTGATCGTCGTGCTGCACGACCAGCTCGCCGCGTCGCCGGCCACCAAGGCCCACGTCAGCTCCCGGCGCAGCCAGGCGACCACCGCGCAGGACGGCATCCTGTCGCGGCTCGATGGCGTCCGGCCCACGCACGTCAAGCACTTCTCGCTCGGCAACGCGTTCTCGGCCACGGTCACGCCGGCCCAGGCGGCGGCGCTGGCCGCCGACCCGGCCGTTGCGTCCGTGGTGCCCGACTCGACCGTTTCGGTGACGCCGCAGGATCCGGCCCCGGCGAAGCAGACCGCGCCGAGCTCGGCCAAGCCCGCGGCGCCCAGCGCCGACGGACCGTATGCCGTGTGCCCGTCCGACCCGAGCAAGCCGCTGCTCGAGCCCGAGGCGCTGAAGACGATGCGGGCGGCGAGCACCGACGGCAGCCCGAGCGCCCAGGATCTGGTCGACGGCTCCGGCGTCAAGGTCGCCTACATCGCCGACGGCATCGACCCGAACAATGCCGACTTCATCCGCCCGAACGGCGAGCACGTGATCACCGACTACCAGGACTTCTCCGGCGACGGCCCGAACTCGCCGACCAGTGGGGCCGAGGCGTTCGGTGACGCATCCGGCATCGCCGCGCAGGGCACCGTCGTCCACGACCTCTCACAGTTCGCGAATCCGGCCGCGATCAGCCTGCCCACCGGCTGCAACATCAAGATCGTCGGCGTTGCGCCGGGCGCCAGCATCGTCGCGATCAAGGCCGGTGGTGAGCTGCTGCCGAACTCGGCCATCCTGCAGGCCATCGACTACGCCGTGACCGTCGACCACGTCGACGTGATCAACCAGTCCTTCGGGGCCAACGTCTACCCGGACAACGGTGCCCGTAACACGATCGCGCTCTTCGACGACCAGGCGGTGGCCGCCGGCGTCACCGTCGTGACGTCCACCGGCGACGCCGGGGTCACCAGCACGATCGGCAGTCCGGCTGCCGATCCCAACGTCATCTCGACCGCGGCCTCGACCGACTCGCAGGGCTACGCCCAGACCGGGTACGCGGCGTTCCGGTTCTCGACGAACGGCAAGTGGGCCAACGACAACATCTCGGCCCTGTCGTCCTCCGGCATCACCCAGGACGGCCGCACGGTCGACCTGCTCGCGCCGGGTGAGGCCGACTGGGCGGTGTGCGGCGGGGCCGCGTTCAGCGGCTGCGCCAGCTACCAGGGCACCCCGAGCACGGTGCAGCTGTTCGGCGGCACCAGCCAGTCGGCGCCGCTGACGTCAGGCACGGCCGCGCTGGTGATCCAGGCTTACCGCCAGACGCACGGCGGCGCGTCGCCCGCGCCCGCGCTGGTCAAGCAGCTGCTCACCAGCACCGCGCACGACCTGGGCCTGCCGCCCTACGAGCAGGGCTCGGGCCGGATCGACGCGCGCGCGGCCGTCGAGGCCGCGATGACCGCGCCGGGCGCGACGAACGTCCCGTCCGGGTTGTCGTCGAACATCCTGCTGTCCAAGGGCCAGGTGACTCTCGAGGGCGCTCCGGGCAGCACCCAGTCGACGACGCTGAACGTGACGAACATCGGCTCGAAGTCGCAGACCGTCTCGGCCGGTACCCGCACGTTCGCGTCGCTGTCGAAGGCGACGCAGACCACGGCGTTCGACTCGACGACGCTGCCGACGTTCCCGTACGCCACCACGGGCGCTCCCTGGGCGTACAAGAAGATCACGTTCACCGTGCCGCCCGGCGCCGACCGGCTCGTCACGTCCATGATCTGGAAGGGCGATCCCAAGCAGGTGGGCGGCACGACCGTCACCCCCGTGGTGCGTGACACGCTCATCGATCCGGACGGCACGTATCAGGCCAACAGCCGTCCGCAGGGTGCCGCGGCCACGGCGAACGTCGCCAACCTCGACGTGCGCCACCCCAAGGCCGGAACCTGGACAGCTGTGCTGTACTCCCTGTCCGGTGCCCGGGGCTACACCGGTGACGTCACCTTCCAGGCCAACGCGCAGCGGGCCGTCCCGAGCGGGCAGGTCAGCCCGGCCGTGCTGAGCCTCGCGCCCGGCCAGACCAAGTCGGTGCACGTGTCGTTCGTGACTCCCTCGATCGGCGGCGATGTCGACCGTTCGATCACCTTCGGTAGCTCCGGCGGGCACCAGACCTCGGTGTCGGCCGTGGTGCGGACGCTGGTGCCGACCGCTCATGGCTCGGGCCACTTCGCCGGGACGATCATCGGCGGCAACGCCCGGGCGTACGCGCCGGCGCAGACGTTCAGCTACGCCTTCGACGTGCCCAAGGGCAAGCACGACCTGGACGTGTCGACGGTGCTGTCCCACGATGCCGGCGATCTGCTCGAGGGCGTTCTCGTCGACCCGAACGGCGAGACCCCCGACGTCGGCACCAACCTGCAGATCGACGCTGACGGCAACGTGGTCGGCCAATCGAAGGGGATGCAGCTGACGGTGGCCAACCCCATTGCGGGGCGTTGGCGGTTCGTCGTCGTGGTGCAGAACCCGGTGACCGGCAACGAGGTCGCGCAGGACTTCACCGGCACGGTCAGCTTCGATCAGGTGCGCGTCCGAGCGAGCGGCCTGCCGACCTCGACCGGGACGAAGCTCAAGGCCGGAAAGGCCACGACGGCCACGGTGAAGGTCACCAATACCGGGGTGGCGCCGCTCGCCGTGCAGACCGACGCTCGGACGAGCAGCCTGCAGACCCAGCAGCTCGCGCCGCAGTTCGCCTCGGCGACGTTGGATCTGCCGCTGACGCCCACCTCGTCGGTGCCTGCGTTCCTCGTGCCGCCGGGCACGGCGAGCCTGTCGCTGGCGGCGACGTCCACGACGCCGGCGCAGGTCGAGCTCAGCTCGGTGGGCGGGGGCATCGACGTGTTCGGCGATCTCAAGGACGCCCAGGGCGGCAGCACCGTCTCGGTGGCCAACGTCAGTGAGCGTCACGGCACGGTCGGCACCGGCTACTGGCTCAGTTTCGTTCAGCAGATCGGGCCGTTCGGCGACAGCGGCGCCCCCGCGGGTACGACCACGCTGAACGCATCGGTGCGGACTCCGGGCTTCGACTCGGCGGTCACGTCCTCGACCGGTGACCCGTACCTGAGCGCGGTCGATCCGACGGCGTCCCCCGGTGCGCCGGTGATCATCGCCCCGGGCAAGTCGGCGACGATCACCGTCAAGATCACGCCGTCGGGCCAGAAGGGCAGCCGGGTCAGCGGACTGCTCAACATCGTCACGACGCCGCTGGGCGCCGGGACGTTCAACACGACCGGCGACCTGATCGCCCAGCTGCCCTACAAGTACACGATCGGCTAACCCGCGCTCAACGCACGTTGTCCGCGCTTCGCGTCGCTATGACGTCGCGAAGCGCGGACAACTTATGTGTCGGCGTCAGGCACCGCTTACCGCTCCTGCTCGCGGGGATTGTCCACGCGGGACAGTTCGGCGCGCAGGAAGTCGCGGGTGACGACTTCGCCGAGCGCGATCCGCACGGCGGCGAGCTCGCGGGCCAGGTACTCGAGATCGGCCTTGGCGTGGCGGGCTTGACTGCGGTCCTCCTCGAGGTTGACCCGGTCGCGGTCGTCCTGGCGGTTGGTGGCGAGCAGGATCAGGGGGGCCGAGTACGCCGCCTGTAGCGACAGGATCAGGGTCAGGAACAGGAAGGCGTACGGGTCGAAGTGCCACGACTTGGGTGTGAGCACGTTCCAGCCGATCCAGCCGACGACCACCATCGTCTGGATGATCAGATAGCGCCCGGTGCCGAGGAAGCGGGCGACCCTCTCGGTCCACTGGCCGAACGCCTCGGGATCGAACCGGGGTGGGCGCAGGCCCCGCGGCTCGCGCGGCTGGTCGAGACGGTCGCGTCGGTCAGCCACGATCGTCTCCCGGCGGGGCGCCGACCTGGTCTATGTCACGCCAGTCGTCGGGCAGCAGATGATCGAGCACGTCGTCCACGGATACCGCCCCGAGCAGCCGATCGTTCTCGTCGACCACCGGCGCGGCAACCAGGTCGTAGGTGGCCAGGTGCCGGGTGACCTCGGTGATGGGCGTGTTCGGACGAAGCGCGGCCGGGTCCCGCTCGGCCAGCCCGCTCACCAATGCGGACGGCGCCTCGCGCAGCAGCCGTTGCAGGCTGGCCGTGCCGAGGAACTTGCCGGTGGGCGTCGCCTGCGGTGGACGCACCACGAACACCTGCGTCGCCAGCGCCGTGGGCAGATCCGGGTTGCGCACCAACGCCAGTGCCTCAGCCACGGTGGCATCGGGCAACAAGATCACCGGCTCGGTGGTCATCAGCCCGCCGGCCGTGTATTCGGCGTAGGTCATCAGCCGACGTACCGGCTCGGCCTCGTCGGGTTCCATCAGCTTCAGCAGGCGTTCCTGCTCGTCGGCCGGTAGCTCGGCCAGCAGGTCCGCGGCATCGTCATCGTCCATCGCCTCGAGCACGTCGGCGGCGCGCTCGTCCTCGAGCGAGGAGAGCAGCCGTACCTGCTCGTCCTCGGGCAGCTCCTCCAGGACGTCGGCCAGCCGGTCGTCGTCCAGGGCGGTGGCCACCTCGAGGCGGCGCTTGCCGGGCATGTCGCGCAGGGCCGCGGCGACGTCGGCCGGACGCATGCCGGCCAGCACCGACAGCAGCGTGTCCGTGCCCTGGCTCGATTCGGACAGCGACAGGCCGTCGACCTCGTTCCAGTCGACCTGGAACAGTTCGGCTCGGCGCCGCGTGATCCGGCTGCCCGTGCCGCGTACTGCCAGCCGGGTGATCTCCCAGTCGTTGATGCGGTTCTGCTCCATACCGACATCGACGATGCTGACCTTGCGGCCGTCGTCGGTGATCGTCACGGTGCGGTCGAGCAACTCGCTGAGCACGAGCAATTCGCTCGGCCGTCGCTCGAACCGCCGCATGTTCACCGTGCCGGTCGTGAGGACGACGGCGTCGTTCTCGATGCGCGTGACGCGTCCCATCGGGACGAAGATGCGATGTCGATGGAGGAGCTCGACGACCAGACCGAGGACGCGCGGTGGCTGGCGGCCGACGCGCAGGGTCGCAACGGCGTCGCGGACCCGTCCGATCTGATCGCCGTTCGGGTCGAAGACGCCGATGCCCGCAAGATGGGCGATGAACACCCTCGGCACAGCACTCACGCATGAAGATTAGTCGCCGCAACGCCAAAACCTGGTGACCGTGCGTGCCACGATGGCAAACGTGGTGAACGCGGGCGCCGAGAACCTGACCGCGCCACCGCCCCGGGACGCGGTGCTGCTCGCCGTGGCCATCGCCGGGGTGTCCTTCTCCGGACCGCTGATGGCGGCGACCGTAGCCCCGGCCTTCGCGATCGCGTTCTGGCGAAACGCCATGGGCGCCGGCTTCGCGGCATCAGCGGTTGCGGTGCGGCGTCCCCGCGAGCGGGTCGGTGCCCGCGGTTGGGCCCTGGCCGCGTTGGCGGGCGTAGCGCTGGCCGTCCACTTCGGCACCTGGGTGCCCAGCCTGACGATGACGTCGGTGGCATCGGCCACGGCCCTGGTGTGCGCGCAGCCGATCTTCGCCGGGCTGATCGCCCTGTTCCTCGGACGTTCCCTGCCCCGTCTCGCCTGGATCGGCATTCTCTTGGCGACGCTCGGCACCGCCCTGGTCGCCGGCGCCGATCTGGGGGTGTCGGCCCGCGCCCTCGGCGGAGATCTGCTCGCGTTGGCCGGGGGATTGGCCGCTGCCGTCTACGTGACCATCGGTGCCGCCGCCCGGGTGAGGATGTCGACGGCGGCCTACACCGCGGTCTGCTACGCGACCTGCGCCGTCCTGCTGCTGGGCGCCTGTTTCATCGGCGGTGTTCACCTGACGGGCTTCTCGGGCAACGCCTGGCTCAAGATCGTGCTCGTCACGGTGTGCGCGCAGTTGCTCGGCCACACGCTGATCAATGTGGTGTTGCACACGACCAGCCCCACCGCCGTGAGCCTGGCCTTGCTGCTCGAGACGCCGGGCGCGGCACTCGTCGCCTACTTCTGGCTGCATCAGCGCCCGCCGCTCTCGGCGGCGCCGGGATTGGTGTTGCTGCTGGGCGGACTGGTCCTCGTGGTGCGCTCCCGCGCAGCCCCGGCCGACATCGACTGAGAGGTCACCGATCGGGCAACCTCTTGCGGTGTGAGGCCGCAAGAAGTTGCACGATCGATTGTGAGGCGGCTGACAGCGCGGTGGCGCCGGCCGGGTCGAGTGGGCATGCTCGCAGGCATGAGCGAGCAGCTGCGTCCCCGCCGATCGTGCCTGGCCGTGCCGGGCAGCAACCCGCGATTCCTTGAGAAGGCCAAGGGATTGCCGGCCGATCAGGTGTTCCTCGACCTCGAGGACGCCGTCGCGCCGCTGGCCAAGCCCGAGGCCCGCAAGAACATCGTCGCCGCGCTGAACGAGGGCGGTTGGGGCGACAAGATCCGGGTCATCCGGGTGAACGACCTCACGACGCACTGGACGTACCGCGACGTGATCGAGGTCGTCGAGGGCGCCGGGCCGAACCTGGACTGCATCATGCTGCCCAAGGTGCAAGGCGCGGCCCAGGTGCAGTGGCTGGACTTCATGCTGACCCAGATCGAGAAGACGATGGGCTTCGAGGTCGGTCGCATCGGCATCGAGGCCCAGATCGAGAACGCCCAGGGCCTGATTGCCGTCAACGAGATCGCGCAGGCCAGCCCCCGGGTCGAGACGATCATCTTCGGGCCGGCCGACTTCATGGCCAGCATCAACATGAAGTCGCTGGTGGTGGGCGAGCAGCCGCCCGGGTACGACGTCGGCGACGCGTACCACTACATCCTGATGTCGATCCTGATGGCCGCTCGGGCCAACGACAAGCAGGCGATCGACGGGCCGTACCTGCAGGTCCGCGACGTCGAGGGCTTCCGCCGCGTGGCGTCACGCTCGGCCGCACTGGGCTTCGACGGCAAGTGGGTGCTGCACCCGGGGCAGATCGACGCGGCCAACGAGGTGTACGCCCCGACGCAGGACGACTACGACCACGCCGAGCTGATCCTGGACGCCTACGACTGGGCGACCTCGGAGGCCGGCGGCAAGAAGGGCTCGGCGATGCTCGGCGACGAGATGATCGACGAGGCGTCGCGCAAGATGGCCCTGGTGATCTCGGCCAAGGGACGCGCGGCCGGGCTGCAACGGACGTCCACGTTCACCCCGCCGGAGAGCTAGCTGCCCCGTGTCTGATCCGGCGATGACGCGGATGCCCCGGTCGGCTAGAGTTCGCCCGTTCTGACATCTCGAGCGAGGGGCTCGTCGACGATGGCTCGGACGTGGTTCACGCCGGTGGCGACCCTCACTGTTGCCGCTCTGGTCCTGACAGCTTGCTCGTCCGGCAAGAAGCATGACGGCGGGTCTAGCTCGGGGGCGCCGACAGCGTTCGCCGCGTCCGGCGGCAACAACGCCGGCCTCGACCCGAACAACCTGGTGGCGCAGGTATTCGCAGCCGTGGCGGCGGCGCAGAGTTTCCACGTCGTCGGCAGCGGCAAGGATCAGAACATGCCGTACAGCCTCGATGTGCACTTCGGCAACGGCGGCGGCTCCGGGTACTTCTCTCAAGGCAGCGCCCGGTTCGATCTCGCCGGCCACGGCCAGGACACCTACGTCAAGACGACAGCCGCCAACTGGAAAGCCACGATCGGCACCAAGCAGAACGCGTACGAGTTGGCGCTGACACTCGCGCCACATTGGGTGCGCGTGCCGACGACGAAACAGGATTTCGCGCAGCTGCTCGACTACGTCGACAAGGACCACTTCGTGGCGTCCTATCGGGAAAGTGCCGCGAGCCAGTCGGGTCCGTTTGCCAAGGGCGGCACCACAACGGTCAACGGCACCCCGGCCGTCATCTACACCGATACGAAGGACAACAGCAAGATCTACATCGCGGCCACCGGCGCCCCCCTGCTGCTCAAGGTCGAGAGCTCGGCGAGCGACGGCGGGGGCGGGCTGACGATCACCGACTACAACCGGCCGTTCTCGCCGACCTTGCCGGCCGCGAACGAGATCGTCGACTACACGTCGGTCGTCAAGTAGCCCAGCGGAGCCGGCCGCTGGAGCGGCTGAGAGTCATCTCACCGGGCGTTTCGTTGGGTCAGGCGCGACATCGGGCAGATACTTCCAGGTAACTTCCTGTTACCTGAGGAGTGTTCGAGATGGCGCGCCTGGCCCAGACTGCTGATCTGACCGAGTTCCAGACCGAGATCCTGTCCACGGTCAAGACCTTCGTGGACAAGGAGATCCTTCCGTACGCGACGGAACTCGAGCACAAGGACGAGTTCCCGGACGCGATCGTCGACGGCATGAAAGAGATGGGCCTGTTCGGCCTGACGATCAGCGAGGAGTACGGCGGGCTCGGCGAGTCGCTGCTGACCTACGCACTCGTCGTCGAGCAGATCGCGCGGGGCTGGATGTCGATCTCGGGCGTGATCAACACCCACTTCATCGTCGCCTACATGATCGCCCAGCACGGCACCGACGAACAGAAGCAGCGGTTGCTGCCGAAGATGGCGACGGGCGAGATCCGCGGGGCGTTCTCGATGAGTGAGCCCGAATGCGGCTCGGACGTCGCGGCGATCAAGACGCGAGCTGCCGCCGAGGGTGACGAGTTCGTCCTCAACGGCCAGAAGATGTGGCTGACGAACGGGGCGCGATCCGGGGTGGTCGCCACCCTCGTGAAGGACGATCTCGGCGCCGACTCGGTGTACCGGAACATGACGACGTTCCTGATCGAGAAGGAGCCCGGCTTCGGCGAGACGCGTCCCGGCCTGACCATCCCCGGCAAGATCGACAAGATGGGTTACAAGGGCGTCGAGACGACCGAGATGGTGCTCGACGGCGTGCGCGTGCCGGCGTCGTCCGTACTAGGGGGTACGGATGGGCGGGGCAAAGGTTTCTACCAGATGATGGACGGCGTCGAGGTGGGCCGGGTGAACGTCGCCGCCCGGGCGTGCGGCATCTCGATCCGCGCGTTCGAGTTGGCCATCGCCTACGCCCAGCAGCGCAAGACGTTCGGCAAGCAGATCGCCGACCACCAGGCGATCGCGTTCAAGCTGGCCGAGATGGCGACGAAGGTCGAGGCGGCGCACCTGATGATGGTGAATGCAGCCAGGCTGAAGGACGCCGGCGAGCGCAACGACGTCGAGGCCGGCATGGCCAAGCTGCTCGCGTCGGAGTACTGCGCCGAGGTGACCCAGGAGTCGTTCCGGATCCACGGCGGATACGGCTACTCCAAGGAGTACGAGATCGAGCGGCTCATGCGGGAGGCGCCGTTCCTGCTCATCGGCGAGGGCACGTCCGAGATCCAGAAGACGATCATCAGCCGCGGCCTGTTGCGGGAGTACCGCGCGGGCTGATGGGTCGTGGCGGGTGGCATACTGCCGCGGTGCGCTCGGCATTGGTGGCTTTTGCCCTGCTCGTGCTCGCCGGCTGCACGACGGCAACGTCGGGACACAGCACGACCACCGGGCCGAGCTCGGCGGCGGCACCGGTACCCGGCCCGCCGTGTAAGCCGGGTGTACCCGGTCAGCGCGAGGTGATCACCAGCAAGGGCGCGCCGTTCTGCTACGGCTTTCCGGTGGGCTGGACCGACAACTCGACCATGACCGGCTATGCATCGGACTGGACGTACCGCACGCTCGTCTCGCTGCGGCAGTTCGACCTCATCGAGGTGCTCGCCGCGCGCCTGCCCTTCAACAGCGACACCTACACCGACGCCCGCCTGCTCGCCTATGCCAACCGTGGCCGCCGCCAGGTCGGCGACGACAGCGAGATCGTCCGCGCGACCGGATTGAAGCCGCTGCGGGTGGCCGGCGCCCGAGCGTTCGAGCAGACGGTCACCAACATCTTTCACGCCGAGTTCCAGGCGATATTCGTGTTCCGGGGCCGCAGCGATGTGTACATCCAGTGCGAGCACCGCTCCGAGCCGGCGAAGGTGGCGGGCGGGTGTGCCCAGGTGCTGTCGTCCATCCGAGTCGTGAGCCTTCACTAGGAAGGCCGCTGAACAATGCATGCTCTGCGGCGACGAGCGGCATCATTCAGCGACCTCCTATCGGTTGACGTAACCGTGACGGTATGCCACGTTTACCCGCGAGTAACCCCCAGACTCACGAGGTGGCGTCATGCGAGCTCTGCGTGTAACCGTCCTACTGACCCTGACCTGCCTCGTTATCGCCGGCCTCACCACGCCCGTTGCGTCGGCCAGCCCGCCGCAGTACCGGAACTATGTCGCCCTCGGCGACTCGTACGCGTCCGTCGGCACGGTGACGACCTGGCACACCGACCCGATCGGCTGCGCCCGCGCCGCCGACAACTATCCGTCCGACCTCGCCGCCACCCTGAACCCGCAGACGTTCGTCGACATCACCTGCGGGGGCGCCACGACGGTGGAGATGACCCAGCCGCAGTCGGTGGTGCTCGGTACGAACCCGCCGCAATTCAGCGCCCTCACCACTGACACCGATCTGGTCACGCTCACGATCGGCGGCAACGACGTGGGCTTCGGCTCGATCGTCGGCACCTGCGCCGCGCTGAGCGTCACCAACCCGACCGGCAATCCGTGCCAGGCGCAGTACACGGCCGGTGGCACCGACCAGCTCGAGGCGACCATCGCGGCCACCGCCCCGAAGATCGACGCAGTGCTCGACGGCATCCATCAGCGCGCGCCGCACGCGAAGGTCGTCGTGGTCGGCTACCTGCGCATCCTGCCGCCGTCGGGTGGTTGCTGGCCGCTCGTGCCGATCGCGTCGGGCGATGTGCCGTGGCTGAACACGATCGAGCACGACCTCAACACGATGCTCGGCACTCGGGCGGCGGCGCACGGCGCGAGTGCGGTCAACCCGGGGGAGACCACCGGCCACGACGCCTGTCAGTTGCCGTGGAACAAGTGGGTCGAGGGCCTGATCCCGACGTCGCTGTCGATCGTGCCGGTGCACCCCAACGCCGCCGGTCAGGCGCACGTGGCCAGCCTGCTGGCGGGTGCCCTAGCGGCGGGATAGCTCGGGGTCGGCGATCAGCATCTGCCGGACGTCGGCGAGCGGGTCGAGCGCGCGTCCCAGTAGCGCCCGGGTGATCGCCGTATGCGCGCGGGCCGCGGCGACGATCACGTAGTTGCCGGCGACGATCAGCAGCACCAGCCCTACCACGGCGGCGATGACGGCCGAGCGGGTGTCGTGGACGAAGAAGCCCCAGCTGTTGCCGCCGCCATAGGGGCCGTTGGGGTAGTTGCCGAACGCGACGCCGTGCATCTTCGTGCCGTTGTCGAAGGTGTTCGGCACGAAGCGGTACCAGATCGGCAGGCTCATCAGCTCGAAGCAGCCGAGCCAGAACCCGATCGCGACGGTGTCGATGACGAGCAGCGCCGGCCACAGTACGACGAGCAAGATCGCGTCCCGGCGGGTGGCGGGGTCACGCAGCCGCTCGGCGAGACGGGCCCGGAAGCCGGTCGCCCGCAGCGGCCGGTACGGGGACTGGAGACGGAGGCGCCGGCGCTCGACGTTCGCGAGCCCTCGGGTCGTCGCCAACGCGGCGGCGAGGACCGGTAGGCCGAGCCACAGCACACCGAGCGTGACGCCGGCCGCGAGAAACGTGAACGCGATCGAGAACCACAGCGCGCCCAGGAAGATCGAGCAGAACAGGTACCAGAACGCCGTCCACGGCGCCGACGAGAACAGCAGTGGGATCGGGCCGCGAAACCGCAGGCGGCCACGGTTCATTGGACGTCCTTGAGCAATTTCTCGATCGCGGCCAGGCGCAGGTCGAAGCTGGCCAGCTGAGCCCGGACGTCGGTCTGCGCCGTGGCGGCCTCCTCGGCCAACCGGCGATAGCCGGCCAGGGCCACGGCATCGGCGCGGTGGCGCTGCAGCCGATGGTAGGACAGCGTGATCGCCGCGATCGCACCGAAGACGATGAGGACGATCGAGATCGCGATCAAGGCGCCGGTCATGCGGTTGTCCCTTTCAGAGCTTCGCGGACGGTGTCGACGGTGATCGTCAGGTCGAAGTCGACCAGTTCGTAATACTTCATAGCCCTGCCACTCTCCGCTAGTTCGAGCTGACCGGTGACGAGTCCGGCCTTCTCCAGCCGATCGAGGTGCAGGTACAGCAGCGGACGCGAGAGCCCGAGCCGGCGGGCCAGCTCGCTCACGTGCACCCGCCCGCCGGCCAGCGCGTCGATCACCCGCAACCGTTGCGGATGCCCGATCGCGCCGAGCAGGGCGAGCAGCTCGACCTCGTTCAGCTAGGCCTCCCTGACACCTGTCAGAGAAAACTTACAGGTGGGGCACGGGGTCACGCCAGGGCGTTTCGATGCGGTTGTCTACCGGCTCGTACGGCGACCGACCGTTCTGTGATGGTTGGCCGGCTGGGTCGTGCGCGGATTCGCCCGCGGTGAGCGGGTCGCCGCGTGCGCTCTACTACCGTCCGGACGACCAAGCGCAACCCTCCGCGGAACACTGCCCGATCACCGCAACTGCTACGCCGATCAGAAGGTGACTAACGACGTGGACAACGACCAATCCGATCAAGACGTCGCACTGGCCGCGGCCGCCGCCGGCGCGGCCGTCGTGCGCGGCCTCTACCAGCAGCCGATGACCCGCTATGCGAAGTCGCCGACCGACTTCGCGACCCAGGCCGACCTCGAAGCCGAAGCGGCGATCCAGGCGGTCATCCGCGCCGCGCGCCCGGACGACACTTTCGTCGGGGAAGAAGGCGGCGAGTCGCCCGGCCAGGCGGCCGGCCGCCGCTGGCTGGTCGACCCGCTCTGCGGCACCCTGAACTTCGCCGCCGGCACCCCGCTCGCCGCGGTCAACGTGGCCCTGGTCAGCCCGGACGGCGTCCTGGCCGCGGCTTGCTGCGATCCCATCGCCGACGAGACATTCTGGAGCGACGGAACGGCGGCCTGGCTTCGCCGTACAGACACGGACACGGAGCTGGCGCCGAGCGCGGCCTCCACCCTCGTCGACATCAACTGCGACGGCAGCGGCGACTTCGTCGGACCACAGCTCGTTGCCGACCCACAGCTGCGCTCACGCTACGGACCACGCGTGCTGTCCAGCACGCTGCCCGTTGCCTGGGTCGCCGCCGGGCGACGCGCCGCCTACATCACCGACGGAGACCGCCGGGACAGCGTCCACTTCGCTGCCGGAATCGCGATCTGCCAAGCCGCTGGCTGCACCGTCACCGACCTAGGCGGCGACCCTATCCACACGGGACGAGGCCTGCTGATCGCCGCCGACCCAGACACCCACCAAGACCTGCGACAACTCGTCCGCAACCACCTCTGAGCAGCCCAGCTACCCGCGCCGGCCGCGACAAGCACGCACTCAGGCCAGGGAGTTGACGAACACGTCCGCCCCGCCGTGATTGCGCGTTGCCGCGTTCCCGTAGGTCACGCCGGTGGTCCAACCGCCGGTGAGGTACAGGTTCGACTCGGCGAACGGGTCGACGCCGTCGTCCGCGGCGGTGCCGAACTGCCGAGTTGCCTGCACCGTCCCGGACGAGGTGAGCGTCGCGGCGAAGACGTCGTGGCCACCCACGAGCGCGGTGAACCGACCGTCGGTGTACCCGACGACGGTGATCGTGCCGTCGGCCGCGGCGGAGATGCCGACACCGGCATCGTCGTCGGCGGTGCCGAATTGGCGCTGCCACCTCGTCTGCCCGCTGGGCGACAACGCGATGACGAGCGCGTCGGCGCCGGTGGTTCCGGTAACCAGCAGGTCGCCGCTCGGGGCCATCGCCGCGCCGGCGAGCAGGTCGTCACCGCTCGACCCGACCTGGTGCACCCAGCGCTGCGTGCCGTTCGCGGCGAAGGCGGCGACCCAACCGTCGCTGCCGCCGGCGGCCGTACCGCCCGGCATGGTCGCCGACGTCACGCCGGCGACGTACACGGAATCGGCCGATGCGGTAACGGTCAGCGCCTTGTCCTCGCCCGGTCCGCCGAACTCGCGGGTCCACAACGGGTTGCCGAAGCGGTCGAGGTGGACGAGCAGGGCGTCCTTGTCGCCGGCGTTGGCCGTGCCGCCGACCGAGCCCTTGGTGTAGCCGGCGAGGTAGCTGCCGCCCGTGCCGTCGGGCGCGAGCGCGTAGGCCCGGTCGGCGGCGGTGGCGTCGCCGAGCTGCCGCGTCCATTGGCGAGCGCCGTCGGCGCCGACGGACGCGGCCACCAGGTCGCCCGCGGTATTGGCTGGGTGCGCGCCGTCGAGGTTGCCGTTCGTGTAGCCGGCGACAACAGTGGAACCGTCCGGGCCGGCCACCGTGCCGTAGAGCCGCTCGTCGGCCGGCGTGCCGAACTCGGTCGTCCATCGGGTCGTGCCGGTGGACGATCGCCGGGTGACGACGGCGTCGAGCTTGCCCTGGTAGGGCTGGCCGTCGACCGGGCCGGACGCGGCCAGCCCGACCGTGACGTCGCCGCTGCCGTCGCTGCTCGGCGCGACGCCGCCGGCCCAGTCGTTGCCGGCCGTCCCGATCAGCGGGGTGTTCATGACCTCGGGTTTGTCCGGGCCGATGTAGCCGAAGATGTTCTGCACGCCGTCGACGAAGCCGGGTTGCCAGACATCCCAGTCGTGGCCGCCGCCGAGCACCCGCCAGTCGGCCGTGACGCCCGGTGTGCGTACCAGCTTGTTGTAGACGACGGCCTCCTCGAAGTCGAGGTCGTGGGTGGCGTCGGCCGGGTCGGGGTTCACGTATTCCTTGTCGCCCACCGCCAGGTACAGGTGGATCGGAAGATCGGGGTCCACCCGGGGGAGCAGCGCGGTGTAGTTGAGCTGCTCGTACCGGTCGTCGACGAAGCGCTGCTCGCCGACGCCGAATGCGCCGTAGTCCCGCACTGACGAGTCGGACGGCGGCAGTGGGTTGTACACAGCCGGGCTGAGGATGAGCGCGGCGCCGAACAGGTCCTGGTGGGCCAGGACGTAGCGCAGCGCTCCGGCGCCGCCCATCGAGTAGCCGCCGATCGCTCGGGCCCACCGGCCGTTGACGGTGCGATAGGTCCGGTCGACGTGCTGCACCAGGTCGCGGGTGAGGGCCGTCTCGACCGGGAGGCCCGGGTAGTCGGCGCCGGTGTACTGCGAGTCGACGTACCAGCTGCCCCGATCGGCCCACGGCGCGTCGGGCATCACCACGACTACCGGCGGGATCTTGCCCGTGCTGATGAGCCGATCGAGATCCGCCTTCTCCTGGGTCCACGCGGTCATGGAATCGCCCCGCCCGTGCAACAGATACAGCGTCGGATAGCGCGCGGTGGATCTCTCGTATCCGGCCGGCAGGTAGATCTCGTAGTCGATGGGCCCGTTGAGCGCCGCGGAGTAGGTGCTGGCCTGGGTGATCGTGCCGCTGCGGTTCGGCTTGGGCGTCGGGGTCGCCGCCGCGCCGCTGACGCAGGCCAGCAGGCCGGCAACGAGGATCAGTGGGCCGGCCGCGGACAATGCCCGCCGAGTCGTCATATGGTCCTGCCTCGTTTGGAAACGATTACGTCTGAGTTGCCGGACATCGTGAACGCCGGGTGATCCCGGTGTCAATGCTGGCCGGCGCGATTGGCAACTTCTTCCTTCTAGCAAGCCAATTCAACCGTTGACAAGCCTCGGCGTTTGTCCCAGACTCCGGTTGGAAACGATTGCAGCCATGTTTCACCACGAGGGAGTCCTGTTGCCGCCCGACCGTCCCACGCTGACCGAGGTCGCCGTACACGCCGGCGTCTCGATCGCCTCCGCGTCGCGGGCGTTGACGGGCGGATCGGCCAGTCCGGCGATGGTGGCCCGCGTCCGCCAGGCCGCCGACGAGCTGGGCTACGTCGTCGACGCGACCGCTCGGTCGTTGAAGGTCGGGCGGACCGAACAGCTGGCCTTCGCGGTCGCCGATCTCGGCAACCCCGTGTACGTCGCGATGATGCGGGCGATCGAGGGGGTCGTGAGCGCCGCCGGGTTCCGGCTGGTCGTCTCGTCCACCGGATCGCGTCCGGATGACGAGATCGAGATCATCCGAGGTCTGAATCGCGGTTACGCGGATGGGCTGATCGTGAGCCCGCTGCGGATCACCGACGAGGTCGTGGCCGAATTGCGGCAGGCCCGCGTGCCGATCGTGGTCATCGGTACGTTGCCGAACGGCGTGGAACTCGACAACGTCCGCGCGAATTCCTCGCGGGGGGTCGGCCTGGCGGTCGCCCACCTGGCCGAGGGCGGCCGGCGGGCGATCGGGTTCCTGAACGGCCCGGTCGACACCGTGCCGGGCCGGGCCCGTGAGCGCGGCTTCCACCAAGCGATGCGGACGTTGCGGCGCAAGGTGGCGACCGCGCAATCCGTGACGGCCGCCGACTTCACGCATGACGCGGGCGAGAAGGCGGCCAGCACCCTGCTCACGCACTACGAGCCCGATGCGATCGTCTGCGCGAACGATCTGCTCGCGGTCGGCGCGATGCGCGTGCTGCGGGCACGCGGGCTGAAGGTGCCCGAGGACGTCGCCGTGGTGGGCATGGACGACACCGACCTCGCCGAACTCGCCGTGCCTGGGCTGACCAGTGTCTCGCTCGGCTCGGAGGAGCGCGGCCGGATCGCGGCGACCATGCTTCTCGACCGACTGGGTGACCCACACCGCCCGGCCAGCCGGGAAAATTCACGCCGCTGAGGCTGTGTCAGTTCGAGCTCCCAGGCTGCGGTTATCTTCCTTCAATCGGTCGAGCAGATCGGGAAGTTCGCGGACAAAATCGACGTCGTTTCCCGGGTTAAGATTAAAGGAGTAGTGCTTCATCTTGACCGGCGCGTCACCGCGATGCTTGCCATCGGCGTAGATCAGGTAGAGATCCCGTGACGCTTCCTCATGGACGAACACGGCCCGGCATTCATACCGGTTGCTACCCCGGGTCTGAAACGTGGCCATCGCATCGGCCATGTAGTTGAACGCCTTCGGCGCGCCGAAGACCGCCACATGGCCGCGGAAGATGCGGCCGTCAAAGCCCCAAATCGTGTACTCGTATTCCGACTGGCCGGAGAGTTCCCACATCGACTTCTTGATGAAGTTGATGTCGGTGAAATCCTGTACCGCGATATCGGCGCGGCCGGGAACATCGCCTGAGCAGCCGGCCCATACCCATTCGGGATATTCGGGATAACAGAGCTTTACGGCGAGGAGTTGGTCGCGCCGGTTCTGATGCGTGCGGCGGAACGAACCGAGTGCGAACGGGCTGCCTCGGTATTTCGGCACGCCATCCTTCAGCAGATCAAAGGCGGCGTTGATCGATTGCGCGGTATCGAGGTTGCCGCCGCGATCGGGGTGATGCCGATGGATCAGCTGCCGCCGAGCCTCTCTGAGGGTTTCCGGCGCCATCCCAGTGACATCGATCCCGAAGCGCCGGAACAGCAGGATCGCGTCGATGACGTTGACCTCAGGGAGAATTTCTGTCGTCCGCATCCGTTTGCGCCGCTCGCGTTGATGTCAAACGTCGTGAGGAATGAACCCGAGGCGTGATCCTGCAGGGCGGACCCTAACGAATTTTCCGCGTGCTCGGGCGGAAGGAAGCTGCAGGATTATCGGGAATATTCGATAAACTCGGATTAACGGGCGCCGAAAATCGTCCAGCACCGCGAAGCGCGTCCGCAGCTTGTGAACACGGCTGGCCGGAGGCATCCTGCGGCCCTTCTAAGAACAACATCTGTGGGAGCTTGCCATGCGCCTCGAAGGGAAGATTGCGATCGTCATCGGCGCCGGACAGAGCCCGGGCGAAGGCATCGGAAACGGCCGGGCCACGGTGCTGCGTTTCGCGCAGGAAGGCGCCCGCATTCTCGCCGTCGACCGCGATCTCGCCTCGGCCGAGGAGACCGCCGCGCTTGCCAGGCAGGAGGGCGGTGAATGTGTCGCGTTCGAGGCCGACGTGACCCGCGAGGCGACGCTCGCCACGGCGATGCAGAGCGCGGTCGACCGCTGGGGCCGGATCGACATCCTGCACAACAATGTCGGGGTCAGCGTCGGCGGCGGCGACAAGCCGATCGAGGAATTGACCGAGGAGGCGTTCGACCGCGTCTCGGCGATCAATCTGCGCGGCACGATCATGGCCTGCAAGCACGCGCTGCCGATCATGCGCCAGCAGCGCTCCGGCGCGATCGTCAACATCTCCTCGGTGGCTGCGTTCGAGAACACCTATCCGCTTGTCACCTACAAGGTGACGAAGGCCGGCATGGTCGCGTTTACCCAGCAGCTCGCCTTGCAGAACGCCGCCTTCGGCATCCGCGCCAACTGCATCCTGCCGGGGCTGATGGACACGCCGATGGCGGTCGATACCCGGGCGCGCGCCAGCAACCGCAGCCGCGCCGAGATCGCCGCCGAGCGCGACGCCAAGGTGCCGTTGCGCGGCAAGATGGGGACCGGCTGGGATGTCGCGAATGCCGCGTTGTTCCTCGCCTCCGACGAAGCCAATTTCATCACCGGCGTCGCCTTGCCGGTCGATGGCGGTGCCTTGGTCAAGATCGGCTGACGGCGGGCCTCAGCGCGGCGCGAGAACGCCGAGGAGGCCGAGCGCCAGCAGCACGAAGCCGGCCAATTCCCGCGGGCTCAGCCGCTCGCGGAAAAAGCGCTGCGACACGACATAGCTGAAATACAGCTCGACCAGGCCAAGGGTGCGGACATTGGCGACCGGCTCGATCGCCATCGCGGTGAACCAGCAGGCCGAGCCGAGCGCACCCATGGCGCCGGCCAGCAGCGATACCCGCCAGGCACGCAACACCTCGATGACGACCGTCCGCTGGCGCCACAATAGATAGCCGCCGAGCAGGATGGTCTGCAGCAGCTGCGCCGCGACCAGCGAATAGGCCGCCGCCAGCACGATCGACGGCGTCATCAGCGCCAAGGCCGCGCCGCGATAGCCGACCGCGGCCATCGCGAAGGCCGCGCCGGAGCCGAGCCCGAGCAAGGCAGCGCGCGACGTCCAGCCCCGCGCGATTGCCGCCACCGACCTAGCGCCCGACGGCAGCGAGACCAGCACGACGCCGGCCGTCGCGACCAGGATCGCGATGATCGGCACGATACCGATCCGATCGCCGAGCAGCACGAAGCCGAACAGCGCGACCTGGATCACATCGGTCTTGGCGTAGGCGACGCCGAGCGCGAAATTGCGCTCCTCCATGCAGCGCAACAAGAGTGCGGTCGCCGCGATCTGGGTCAGCGAGGCGACCACCGTCCACATCAGGAAGCTGCCGGTGATCCCCGGCAATGGCTGGCCGGGCGTAATCGCCAGCCAGGCGATCAGCAGCCACGCCAGCGCGAAGGGCAGCCCGTAGAAGAAGCGCACGAGGGTCGCGCCGAGCGCGCCGAGGTCTGCGGTCAGATGGCGCTGCGCCGCGTTGCGCAGGGTCTGCGCCAGCGCCGCCGCGAGCGTGATCGGGATCCAGGCCCAGGAAGGCAAGTGTCAGGGTCCAGCCGAATTCGTTGTGTTCGGCTGGTTTGAGCGACTCATTACCCCGGAGTCCCGGCGGAAGCCGGGACCCATCTGTCAGCTTGCGAGACGGCGGATGGGTGGGTCCCGACTTTCGCCGGGACGCCGGTTGGGTCAGAGGCGGGAAAACCGGAGGGCGACATACCGCTTTTACGTCCGCGGCGCCGGCGCGAGCGGATCGAACGCCTGCGGCTCCGGCTCCAGCTCGGCCTCGCTGAAACCCATCGCCGCGAGGAAGGCTTCGCGCACCTCGGGCGGCTGGCCGGTCTGGAAGATGTAGCCCTGCAGATTGCGGCGGCTGAACGGGTCGCGCATGATTTCGGCGCGCGAAAATCCTTCGATGAAGTTCCTGCGCTCGGCGACCGGCAGCGTGATCGCGCGGTTCTTTGCCGGGTCGCGGACGATCCCCTTGGGGTCCTTACCCTCTCGCAGCGCTTCGAGGTCGTTCAGAAACCGGCGGCGGATCATGACGATGCCGCGGTCGCTCGGGGCGAGATATTCTTGCGAGCGATCGGCGATGCGGCCCTGCCCGACCCAGGTCACGAAATCCTGATTCATCACATGGCTGGTAATCCAGCGCCCGGTAGCGGGGTCTGCGATCGGCCCCTGCCAAGTCGGGATGCTGTTCTGGACATAGGGCTCGCGCTCCCGCGGCACGCGGCTGAAATGCCACATGACGCTGAGCGTGTTTTCGTCGTCGACGGGCACGCGAAACTCGACGTGATTGCCGGTGAACAATCCGTTCGGCCACAGGCACACGCGGCCGACCGTCCACAGGCGGTCATGCTCGCTCGTATCGGTGCGGATGCGCTTGTATTGAAATCCGTATTCGAATTCGCTGAAATCGACCTTGACGTGCTGCGGCGTGTAGGGGCTCGTGGCGCCGCCGAGGCGGATGCTCCAGTTCGAGTGGGTCCATTCGAAATGCACCGGGTCAATCGAGTTTTCCTGGCACTGGAACCAATTGCATGGAATCTCGGCCTTGACGATCTGGCGGAAGCCGTTCTTCCACGAGAAGAATTCCCAGTCCGGCACGAGCGGCCGCGGTTCGGGACCGAGATAGGCCCATAACAGCCCGCCCAATTCCTCGACCGGATAGGCCTTGATGCGGATCTCGTCGCGGAGCCGCGCCTCCGGATGCGCTACATCCTCGTAGGGCTGCGCCAGGCACCGGCCGTCTGCGTCATAGAGCCAGCCATGGTAGTTGCAGCGCAACCCGCAACTCTCGACATAGCCGTAGCTGAGGTCGGCGCGGCGATGTCGACAATGCCGATCGATGAGGCCGTATTTGCCGCCCAGGTCCTTGTAGAGAACGAGATCCTCGCCCATGAGCCGCACCGCCCGCGTCCCGGGCTTCTCGAGCTCGCTGGCGCCGGCGATTGGCCACCAATAGCGGCGCAACAGATCACCCATCGGGGTACCCCCACCGGTCCTGGTAAGAACATCCCAGCGGCTGCCCGGCTCCTGGCTGCTGTGTTGCGGCATGATCGGTCCCGGTTGTTATCGCACCCTCGCCTATAGCACCGGTGGCGCCGAAATGAATACCGTTGGGAAGAACCGGGAGACCGCTTCGCAGCGCTGTGGCCTGAAATCCTACGGTCCGGCGGCCAGGATCGTCTGCGCTGTTTCTTGTCCGCTCACCGGCGGCGCCTCGACCGTGCCGATATCGGGATCGGCATAGGCATAGGGCGCCTCGCCGGACAGAATATGGCGCCACCATCCGGTTTTCTTAGCACCTACTGCGCTTCCCGCCGACGGAAGCGCGATTTCGGACAGGAGCTAGACTAGTCTAAATACGTTGCTCCCTTGACAATAACGCGCGGCTCGCCGACCGCTGTGCGGGTTGCCGGATATGGCCCATTAGCAGAATGACACGACCGGGGTGGCCGCGATGCCAGCTCAGTGGGAATCAGCGATCGTCAGCCAGCCCATGACTGCGCCAAGAACCGGTGGGCGATCGAGGCGTGCATCGCGATGCCGACCGCCATGCAATCCTCGTTCAATATCATACGGTTGGAATGGCATGGCGCGACATGGTCGTGTCCGTCATGGCCGTCGGGCATGACGCCGAGAAACATCATGCAGCCCGGCATGCGTTGCAGGACATAGGAGAAATCTTCGGCCCCCATGATCGGCGCCGGTCTGTCGATGTAATTGTCGGCGCCGAGAAGATCGGTCGCCACGGCGCGGGCGAAATCGACAAAGCCCGGATCGTTGACCGTCACCGGATACCCCCGTTTGATCGCGACACTGGCTTGGCAAAGATGCGCTGCGGCGATGTTGGTCGCGACCCGATGGATGCCCTCACTCGCCCTCTCTCGCGCTCGCTCGGAGGTCGCGCGCAAGGTGCCGATCATTTCGACCGACTCGGGAATGACGTTGTTGGCGGTGCCGGCGGTCACCTTGGTGCAGGTCAACACCACCGGATCGAACACGTCGATCCGGCGGGTGACCAGGGCCTGGAGGCCCAAACCGATCTCGAAGGCGACGGGGATCGGATCGACGGCGTCCTGCGGCAT
>Ga0137412_10000916_pt1 | contig 22037 bp, 23 predicted proteins | sample CZODoug2_1_16fun_FD_122160 | JGI IMG/M metagenome (GOLD analysis project Ga0137412, IMG submission 122160) | Vadose zone soil fungal communities from Angelo Coast Range Reserve, California, USA - CZODoug2_1_16fungal (Hybrid Assembly) | ecosystem: Environmental > Terrestrial > Soil > Vadose zone... | reverse complement strand
CGGACCGGCGCTCTCGCCGCTCGGTCAGGAGCAGGCGCTGGCACTGGCCGAGTTGCTCACCGGCGAGGACATCCGGCTGATTTATGCGAGCACGATGCTGCGCGCTCAGCAGACCGTGACGCCGCTGGCCGAGCGGCTCGGGCTGCCGATCACCATTAGAGATGGCATTCGCGAATTCAACGTCGGCGACCTGCACCCACGTAATGACCGGGCCGCGCACATCATGCTCGACGAGCTGATGACCAGTTGGCTGCTGAACGGTGATCGCAATGCGTTCCGACCGGGTGGAGAAAGCTCGGCGGAGGTGACCGCGAGATTCCGTTCCGTACTGGTCGATGTGCTTGCGTCCTATGTGGACGGTACGGCGGTGGTGGCAACCCACGGCGGCGCGCTGCGATTGGTCGGGCCGGTGCTGCTCGCGGACGTAACCACCGAATTCACGTACAAAAATCACGTGCCGAATACCGGCATTGTTGATATTGCGGTGACCGACGCCGGGCTGGTTTGCCGCAGCTGGGCTGGGATCCCGTTAGGTTGATTAGAGGTAGAGGCCGGTGGACGGCTCGACCCGCTCGGCGGCAATCGCGTGCAGGTCACGCTCGCGCAGGATCACAAAGCTCTCGCCGTGCATTTCCACCTCAAACTGATCGTCCGCGCTGAACAGAATGCGGTCACCGACCTTGACCGTGCGGACGTGGTTACCGACGCCGAGCACCTCGGCCCACGACAGCCGCTTGGCGACCTGCGCGGTCGCCGGGATGAGAATGCCGCCGGAGGACTTGCGCTCGCCGTCCTCGGGTGCGTACTTGGCGAGGACGCGGTCGTGCAGCATCTTGATGGGTAGGCGGGACTCTGGCTCCTTCACGTGTGTTGACGCTACCTTCCGGCCGCGGCTCAGCCCCAGCCGAGGTCGTGCAATCGGGCGTCGTCGATACCGAAATGGTGCGCGATCTCGTGCACAACCGTGGTGCTGACCTCGCGGACCACGTCGTCCTCGGTGTCGCAGATCGACAGAATGGGCAGCCGGTAGATCGTGATCCGGTCCGGCAGCGCCCCGCCGTACTCATGCCCGCGGGAGGTCAGCGCGACCCCGTCGTAGAGGCCGAGCAGGTGCGGACCGTCGGGATGCACGTCCTCGACCAGGATGACCACGTTGTCCATCAGCCGGGTGAGCCGCTCCGGCACGGTGTCCAGCGCGTCGGCGACGAGCCGCTCGAACGCCCGCGCCGACATCTCGATCACGCGGTCACCCTTCCTCAGGGCTGCGTTTCCGGCGGCGCTCTTGCATAGTCCAGGTGAAGAACCGGATGATCCCATGGCCCAGCCGGCCGGAATCCCCGGGCTTGGTGGTTGTCGGCTCGGCGCAGGTGTCGCGACCGTGCTGGTAGGCGGCCGCGGCCTCGGCCGACGTCACGCCGTCGGCCAGCCAACGCTTGACCTGCAGGTCGTGCCCGGCCAGGCCGGTGTCGGCCTCGAGCTGCCCGGCCAGCTGCAGCAGCGTGGCAAGCATTTCCAGCCGCTGCTCGCCGTCGTACCAGAACGGGATCGACAGCGTGATGTAGTGCTCGGCGTTGACCGTGATGCCGGTCCGGTCATCGGCCAGCTCCCGGCACGTCGGCTCGATGACCGTGGTCCGGATGCCGCGAACGATCTTGCGGGCGTGCGCCTCGATGTCGCGCCAGGCAGCGACCAGGGCCGGCTCAAGCTCGACGTCCTCGTCCAGCGCGAGCCGGGCGATCGCTGCGGCCAGGTCCTCATCGCCGTGCCGCGGCAACAGCGCAATGTCGTACGTCATAAGGCGAAGACTTCCGGCGAGGACATACCGGCAGGTTACCGGCCGGGGAGGTGGCTATTGCTGCAGAGCCAGCGCGATCATCACCGCATTGTTGACCTTGCGCATGGACGTCGCCGAGAGAGCGCCGAGGTAGTCGCCGAGCTCGTCTATGTCCAGCTGCTCGATGCAGTCGGCGTTGGCGTATCCGACCAGCGGATCGTGGGTGGACAGCGGTACCCACGTCGGCAACTCTCGTGCCGTTGTCGTGATCCTGATCGCGATCACGTCGGAAAGAACGCGGTTTCGCGAGTTGTTCGAAACGATCAGCCAGGGCTTTCGGCCGTAGCCGACGTCGCACCGATAGACCTGCCCGCGCAGTGGTGCGTTCAATCTGTGTCCGCTGCGGCTCGGCGGCGGCGACGGTTGCCTAACACAGCGGCTTCCTCGGCGGACTCGTACGGATAGTGCGGGTTTGCCTCGACCGCGGCGACGTACGCGGCGTCGAGTTTCTCGGTCTGGAGGTGCTGCCAGGCCTGCCGAATCGCATCCTGCACAGCCGCGGACCGGCTGCGATGGCGCTGCGCCAGCTCGTCCAACTGGCGTGCAGTTTCAGCGTCGAGCCGCACTGTCATCGCAGTTGTCATACGAACACGATACCGCCATTGTCATACCGCCTTCGCGTGTTGCTGGCGTGCTTCCCGAACCGATGGTGGCAAATCCCGGCAGCCGGCGTCGGCCGTTATCCACAGGCGGGATATCCGGTACGGCTCGGGCCGGGGCCGCCGGTAGCCTGAGCAGCGTGATCGACCTTCGCCTGGTCCGCGACGACCCCGACAGAGTTCGTGCCTCCCAACGTGCCCGGGGCGAGGACGAGTCGTCGGTCGACGCGCTGCTGGCCGCCGACGCCGCCCGTCGGGCCGCGGTCTCCACCGCCGATGACCTGCGCGGCGAGCAGAAGGCGTTCGGCCGGACGGTCGGCAAGGCGACTCCGGAGGAGCGACCGGCGCTGCTGGAGCGCGGCAAGCACCTCGCCGCCCGGGTCAAGGACGCCGAGCACAACCAGGCCGAGACCGAGGAAGCCTTACACAAGGCGCATCTGGCCATCCCCAACGTGATCATCGACGGCGTGCCGGCCGGTGGCGAGGACAACTTCGCCGTACTGGAAACGATTGGCGAGAAACCGACGTACGACTTCGAGGTCGCCGAGCACTACGAGGTCGGCGAGCGGGTCGGTGCCATCGACACGGCGCGCGGCGCGAAGGTGTCCGGGGCCCGGTTCTACTTCCTGACCGGCCCGGGCGCGCTGCTGGAATTCGCGCTGGTCAATATGGCGATGGCGCAGGCGACCGCGGCCGGCTTCACCCCGATCGTCGCGCCGGCGCTGGTGCGGCCGGAGGCGATGGAGGGCACCGGTTTCCTCGGCGCGCACGCCGAGGAGGTCTACCACCTCGAGCGCGACAACCTCTATCTGGTCGGCACGTCCGAGGTCGCTCTGGCCGGTTTCCATTCCAACGAGATCATCGATCTGACCGACGGGCCGCGCCGGTACGCCGGCTTTTCCGCCTGTTTCCGCCGGGAGGCCGGCTCGTACGGCAAGGACACCCGCGGCGTCTTCCGGGTGCACTGGTTCGACAAGGTCGAAATGTTCTCCTACTGCCCGCCGGACCAGGCCGAGGCCGAGCACCTGCGGCTGCTGGCCTGGGAGAAGGAGTTCCTCAGCAAGCTCGAGTTGCACTACCGGGTCATCGACGTAGCGGCCGGCGACCTGGGCTCCAGTGCCGCCCGCAAGTACGACTGCGAGGCCTGGTTTCCCGCGCAGGGGCGTTATCGCGAGCTGACCTCGACCTCCAACTGCACGACGTTCCAGTCCCGTCGGCTGGGCATTCGTTATCGCGACGCCGACGGCAGGCCGCAGCCCTCGGCCACGCTGAATGGCACCGCGGTCGCGGTCACCCGCACCATCGCCTGCCTGCTCGAGGCGCACCAACAGGCCGACGGGTCGGTCCGGGTGCCGGAGGCATTACGGCCCTATCTCGGCGGGATGGACCGGATCGAGCCGGCGAAGCAGTGATAGGCGAGGTCCAGCTGGTTGTCACCGACCTCGACGGCACGATCGTTCGCACCGACCGGACGATTTCTGAACGCACCCGCCAGGCATTGAAGGCGGTCGAGGCCAGCGGTCGGCTGGTCGTGTTCGTCAGCGGCCGGCCGCCGCGCTGGCTGCACGAGATCGCCGATGCCACCGGCCATACCGGCCTGGCGGTGTGCTCCAACGGAGCGATGTGTTACGACCTGCATACCGAGCGCATTCTGTGGACCGAATGGCTTGTCCCGGAGGCGATGGCGGAAGTCGTACGGCGGCTGCGGCCGGCGATCCCCGAGCTCGCCTGGGCAATCGAGTACGGCGCCGAATTCGGCCAGGACCTCTCCTATCGCCACCACTACGACCTGGACGCCAAGCCGATCCAAGCGCCGGTCGAGGAGCTGATCGAGCGGCCGGCGGCCAAGCTGCTCGCCCGGCACCCGAGCATCGACGCCGATACGCTGATGGCACAGGCGATCGAGCTGGCCGGCGATGTCGCCACCTTCACCCACACGACGTATTCCGGTGGTGGCCTGCTCGAGATTTCCGCGCACGGTGTGACGAAGGCCTCGGGTCTGGCGCGCTTGGCCCGGGAGCAGCGGATTTCCGCCGCGCACGCGGTGGCGTTCGGCGATATGCCCAACGACGTGCCGATGTTCGCGTGGGCTGGCTGGTCGGTGGCGGTGGCGAACGCGCATCCGGCGGTGCAGGCCGCGGCCGATGAGATTACCGCGTCGAATGATGACGACGGGGTGGCAATTGTGCTCGAACGCCTCGTGCAAAACTGACTGAATGTACCCGCGCACATGCGGAGCGCGTTCAATTTGCTGACGATATCGAGGCGCTACGCATTCGTTCTGTGACACGCCGTGTTCGTTCATCCGTTTTACTGCCCCGCCGACTGATTCGCCTGTACGGTGGGCTTCGGCACGGTCGCCGTATTTGTACGCACGGCAGTAAGGCGCGCACATGATCGCAGAACGCTCCCGGGTGCGGCATTCGCACGCCGTTCGGTCGGCAATTCTGATCGTTAAATGGACGAGGTGAATCGTCGTGACCGATACGCATGAGCTTGGCCACACCGCAGTGTCCTTTGTGGATGAGTCCACTGTGGAGCGGTCCGATGTGGACGCTCCGCTCTCCGGGCGGGTCATCAGAGCCGATGGCGCCGCGCTCGCCGATGCGGTGATCATGCTCATCGACACCGCCGGCCAGGAAGCGGGCCGGGCCACGTGCGCGGCCGACGGCGCCTTCTCGCTGCGGCTGCCCGGCACCGACCGACACCTGCTGCTCGCCACCGCCGAGGGCCACCAGCCGGTGATGGAGCTGGTCGAGCCCGGCCGGGTCCGGGCGCCGCGCGACATCGTGCTGGAACGGCTCAACAGCGGCGTATCCGGCGTCGTGAAGGACCGCACCGGTCGACCGATCGCCGGCGCCGCGGTCGCGCTAGCGGATAGCCGCGGGGTCGTGGTGAAGCGGCTGGTGACCGGCGCCGACGGCCGGTACGCGTTCCCGGCGCTGCCCACCGGCAGCTATTCGATCGTGGTGTCCGGCCTGTCGCCGGCCGCGAGCTCGGCCCGGCTGCCCGCGGGTGAGCGCACCGAGCTCGACCTTAACCTCGCCGAATAATCCGTTCCGCGCGCGTCAGCCTCGCTGGTAACGTCGCCGGCACAGCGTTGACGGAGACGAGTAGGGCCGACCCCCGGAGCACAGAGAATCGCTCATAAGGGTGCGAGAGCGAAGTTCGGACCGGTCCGAAGACCCTCCCGAGTGCGAGGAAGAACGGGCTATCGGCCTCAGTAAGCCCCGCCGGCCAGCCCCCGTCATCGGGCCCGAATGAGGCCGCTCGATCGGAGCGGTGAAGTGCGGTGGCACCGCGAGTCCCTCTCGCCCGCACCCAAGGGGACGGGTACGAGCAGGGAGCACGCGATGGAACGGACCTTGGCCGCGTCACTGGCCGCGCACATAGGTCGCGAGGTGCGGCTGGCCGGCTGGCTGCACAGATCGCGCGAATTGGCGAACGTGACGTTTCTCGTGCTGCGCGATGCCAGCGGGCTGGTTCAGATCGTCACCACCGACCCGGCGCATCGCGGTATTCCGGAAGAGACAGTCATCGAGGTGACGGGCCTCGCGACCGCAAACGCCAAGGCACCCGGTGGTGTCGAGCTGACCGAGCCGCGGCTGCGTTTGCTCTCCGACCCGGCGGGCACGCTCCCGTTCGACCTGTTCCGGCCGATACTCAAGGCCGGGTTGCCCGTACAGCTGGACCACGCCCCGCTGGCGCTGCGACATCCGAGCCGACGGCGCGCTTTCGAGTTGGCGGCCGCATCGGTGGCCGGATTTCGCGGCGTGCTGGACGCGCGTCGATTTGTCGAGGTGAGTACGCCGAAAATCGTTGCCTCGGCCACGGAGAGCGGTGCCAACGTCTTCGGTATCGACTATTTCGGCCGGCCCGCCTTTCTCGCCCAGAGCCCGCAGTTCTACAAACAGATGCTGGTCGGCGTTTTCGAGCGGGTGTATGAGGTCGGTCCGGTATTTCGGGCGGAGCCGCACGACACCACGCGGCACCTGTCCCAATACACTTCGCTGGACGCGGAATGGGGCTTCATCGAGGACCACAGAGACGTTATGCGGGTCCTGCGCGACGTGATCGCCGGAATGATGGCAACCGCGGCGGAACGGGTCGGTGGTGAATTGCCGGTTGTACCAGAGGAAATTCCGTCGATCCATTTCGCCGACGCTCTTGACATGATCAGTAAGTCGACCGGCGAGGACGTACGGGCGGAACCGGACCTGGCGCCGGCGCACGAGCGATTCCTCGGCGACTGGGCGCGTACCGAACACAATTCGGAATTCGTCTACGTAACGGGTTATCCAATGGTGAAGCGACCGTTCTATACCCACCCCGACCGCCAACGGCCGGAGTTCTCCAACAGCTTCGACCTGATTTTCCGCGGCGTCGAATTGGTGACCGGCGGGCAGCGGCTGCACAACGAGGCCGACTATCGCGCCGCGTTGCGGGCGCTTGGTGCGGACCCGGCGCCGTACGAAAGCTATTTGCAGGCATTCCATTTCGGTATGCCGCCACACGGCGGTTTCGCGATTGGGTTGGAACGGTGGACCGCCCGCCTCACCGAAGCGGCAAATATCCGCCAGACGACGCTGTTCCCGCGCGACCTGCACCGACTGAACCCGTAACAATGGCTGAAGGGAGGCCACGACGATGCGGGCACGGCTGCTGGCTGCGATTGCGGTTATTCTGCTGCTCGGCGGCTGCCAGGCGAGCCGGACCGGGCGGGGTCAGGTGGCGGGCGTGTTGCCGGGCACGCTGTGCCCGCACGCCGGGCTGGCGCCGGCGGCCGTGGTCAGCTGCATCTCCGCCGACGTCTCGACATTCTGGACCGGCCGGCTCGGCAAACCCATCAGGGAGCCGGTTATCGTCGATCCGCCGACCGCGTCGGTGCCGGCCGACTGCCGCAATTTCCTCTCGTTCGGCACCGCATTCTTTTGTACGAACGATTCGACGGTCTACCTGACGCACAAGGCGATCGAGCGGGACCAGCAGCAATTCGGCATGTTCCTGCCGTGGGCGCTGGCCGCGATCGTGAGCCATGAGATCGGGCACGTCGTACAGCAGGAGGTCCATCAGCCCGGGCTCGACCAGACCGGCGATGCGGCGTCGCGGCGGATCGAGCAGCAGGCCGACTGCCTGTCCGGCGTATGGGCGCACACGGCGGTTGGCGCCGGCCGGCTGGATGCGACCGGATTTCGGGCGGCCGAGCGGCGCGAGCTCACCCTGGTCAGCGCGCTGCCGACCCCGGCCGGGCTGCGCGGCTACAGCGAGGTGCGTACCCACGGAACAGTGGCCCAACGCGCCGCCTCATTGGCAACGGGATTGCGCTCCGGCGACCCGAAATCGTGTGGTCTGGCCGATTAGAGATATTGGCCGGTGGTCGGGCCGGGCTGGCCGGGATGCCCTGGTGCACCGGGCAGCGCGCGCCGGCGCATCTCCTCCAGCTGTACCCGCGCGGCCATCTGCTGGGCGAACAACGCGGTCTGGATCCCGTGGAAGAGCCCTTCCAGCCAGCCGACCAGCTGTGCCTGGGCGATCCGCAGCTCGCCTTCGGACGGCGTCGTGTCCTCGCTGAACGGGAGGGACAACCGCTCCAGCTCGTCCCGCAACTCGGGCGCCAGCCCCTGCTCCAGCTCACGGACCGAGCTGGCGTGGATCTCCTTCAGCCGGATCCGGCTGGCCTCGTCCAGCGGTGCGGCGCGTACCTCCTCGAGCAGCTGTTTGATCATGCTGCCGATGCGCATGACCTTTGCCGGCTGCTCGACCATGTCGCTGACGTCGGGTTGATCCTCCCCGGACGCGCCGTCGGGCATCGGCAACTGTCCCACCGGCTGCCCATCGGGGCCGACGACGATGACCTGGTGTCCCTGCTGCGAGGTGGGCTCTGTCATACCCCCATCCTGCCGTCCGCCCAACCGGCGTGCACGTCCGGCCCGGTTCTGGTGCGCAACTCGCGGTGGATGTCCGGTGATGAGGGGGTTCGTGGCGATCGGATTGCGGCCCAGCGTGACGGCGTAAACGATTTGATATCGAGCCGGCCCGAGCGTGATTACCCTCCGCCAACCCCTAATGTCTTGGTCCATGGCGTTCGACGTGTTCCGGGTCCGCGGACTGTTCCCGGCACTCATCGATGGCTATGTGCATCTGGACAGTGCGACCGGGACGCTTGTCCCGGAGAGCGTTTCGCGGGCGATAGCCGAAGCGGTTCGGGTGCCGTATGCGCTGCCCCAGGGGCCATCGGTGGCCTCGGTTCGAGCGGCGGCGCTGATCACCGCGGCCCGGCGGGCGGTCTGTGACCTGGTCGGCGGTGACCCGGCCGGCGTGATCTTGGGTCCGAATCCGACCACGATCACCTATATGTTGGCCCGTACGTTGGCCAAGACCTGGCGCATCGGCGACGAGATCGTGGTGAGCCGGCTTGATCACGACGCGAATATCCGGCCGTGGGTGCAGGCCGCCTCGGCCGCTGGGGCGACGGTCCGCTGGGCCGAGGTGGACGTCGAAACCTGCGAATTGCCGACGTGGCAATACGAACAGCTGATCAACTCCCATACCCGGCTGGTCGCGTTGACCGCGGCGAGCAACGTGGTCGGCACCCGGCCGGAGGTGCGGAAGGTCGCCGACCTGGCGCACGCGGTCGGTGCACTAGTGCATGTAGACGGTGTGCACGCGAGCACCCATCAGCCGATCGATGTCGCCGAGCTCGGCGCCGACTTCTTCCTCACCAGCGCCAGCCACTGGTGTGGGCCGCATCTGGCCGCCACCGTCGCCGCGCCCGAGCTGCTCGACCGACTGCATCCGGACAAGCTGGCGCCGGCCCCGGACGGGATCCCGGAGCGGTTCGAGGCGCACCCGATGCCCTACGAACTGCTGGCCGGACTGCCGGCCGCGGTGGATCACCTCGCCGCGCTGGATCCGGCGGCGACCGGGACCCGGCGGGAGCGCGTACTGGCATCGATGCGGGCGGTCGAGGAGTACGAACACGGGCTGTTCGGCCGGCTGATCAGCGGCCTGCGCTGGCTACCTCCAGTGACGCTGATGGGCGCGGCGAGCGCGGATAGGCGGGCACCGACCGTGGCGTTCATGGTTACCGGGCACAAGCCGCGGGCGGTCGTCGAGGAGTTGGCCCGACGCAAGATCGCCGCCTGGGACGGCGATTGCTATGCACACGAGCTGATGGAGGCGGTCGGCGCGGCCGAGCTCGGCGGGGTGATCCGGGTCGGCCTGGCGCACTACACGTCGGCGTACGACGTCGACCGGCTGCTCGACGCGCTCGAAGACCTACACTGACGGGTTTTAACGGAGCCAATGTCACATTCGTACGCTCTAGGCGTACCAACGTGACATTGGCTCCAATAGATCAGCGGTCGCAGCCGCCTTCGCGGTCGCGCCGCACCCCGGCCTTGGCCAGATCCTCGGTTCCCTTATAGGCGTACGGATCACGGCCGGCGACGAGCACGATATCGCGGTAGTCCGCCTTCGCGGTGTGCACCTTCTTCGCCGAATCGCCCCATGGCAGCAGCGATTGCGCGCTCATGTAATGGTTGGCAAGAGCCCGGCGGAATCCGTTTGCGGCGGTATTCGGCAGCGACCGGTGCAATAGATAACCGTTGAACAGTACGGCCGAGCCGGCCGGCAATTCGACTGGTACGGCGTCCTCGTCCCGATACGGAAAGTCGAACAATTCAACCGTGCAGTCGAAGCGCTCGTCATCGTGCTCCCGATCGGGATAGATAACGCCGCGCTTATGCGATCCGGGGAGAATCCACAGGCAGCCGTTCTCGACGGTCGCGTCATCCAGCGCGATCCAGGCTGCGGTGAGTGACCGGTCCCTGGTGGGGATGAAGAATTCGTCCTGATGCCAGGCCTGGCCGGGCTTTCCCTCGGACTTCATAAACAGCATCGACTGCATTGCCTTGATATCCGGCCCGATGATCTGGGTCAGCGCCTCGAGAATGCGCCGCTGCGACAACGAGCGCAGCATCACGTCCGACAGCTTGTGCGGGTGGTGAATGCACAGGTAGCGGCGCATCACGTCCTCGTCGGACTCGGCCGGGTCGGCCGGAGTCACGCCCTTGATCTCGCCGTGCTCGCCCCGACAGAGCCGGGCGCCGTCGGTGCGCAGCTCGGCCAGCTCGGCGGGGCTTAGCGCGTCGCGCAGCACGACGTACCCCTGCTCGGCAAAGTCGGCCAGCGACTCGTTCAACGTAGGGTTGGCGGATCGTATCGCCGACGCGGTCATCGTTCCTCCTGGACTTCGGCTAGTTTCACGTTCCAGCCTGCGCTAAGCGCGGCACAATGCCCATGCAGATGCCGTACGAGAAGATGGCGAATCATGTCATTGGACCTCAACCCGCGACTCCGGCTGGCCGCGCTCGTGGACTACCCGCCGGGCTCGACCTTCGGGCCGCGCACGCTGGCCGACTTCGAGCTGGTCTGGCTGCTGCAGGGCAGCGCGCTCTGGGAATGCGACGGCACAGAGTTCGAGCTCGGCCCGGGTTCGCTGCTGCTGGCCCGGCCGGGCATGCGGGACTACTTCCGCTGGGACACCGAACGCAGCACCCGGCACGCCTATGTGCACTTCAGGCTGGACACCGACGGCGCCGGCTGGCCGCGGATCCGGCACCTGGTGGTCGAGGATCCGCTGGCCGGGTTGCTGCGTTACCTGCTCTGGCTGGGCAGCGCGACGCCGTCGGGCTGGCGGGAGCGCGGCAACGAGGTGCTGCGGCTGCTCGTGCCCACGTTCGTCGACGGCCCGCTGCCGGAGACCGACGACGCCGCGCCGCTGCCGGCGCCGATCGAGGCCGTGGCCGCATACCTGCGCAGGGTGTGGAGCTCCGGGGTGACCCGGCCGGTGCCGCTGGCCGAGCTGGCCGCCGCCGGGTCGGTGTCAGGCGTGCAGCTGTCCCGACTGTTCCGTGGCCGATTCGGCGTCGGCCCGGTCACCGCGGTCGAATTGCTGCGCCTCGGTCGCGCGGAAAGCCTGCTGTTGCGGAGCAATTCGCCGATCGCCCGAATCGCGGCGGATTGCGGATTCGCCGACCCGTACCATTTCTCGCGGCGCTTTCGGAATGTGTACGGGGTGTCGCCGAGCGGCTTTCGGGCCGCCGGTCCGCAGGCGGCGCCACCCTCACCGCTCGTGGCCCGCGGCCTCGTGGCGTTGGAACGGGAAGTCTGGCGAGCGCTGTAATTCCGCACCAACGTGACGTTCGTACGCTAAGGCCCGGCTGTCATCGCGATCGTCCACGAGCCGGTACGGGTCGGTCTCGCCTGCAGCGTGATGCGCCAGAGCGATTCGCCCCAGACCCACGACAGTCGGCGGTCCGCCAGCTCGATGGGTTCAATCGTTATGTCGAGGTTCGGATCCGCTGAGAGTACGAGGGATCGGCCTGGTGTGGGAATCGTCAGTCCGCCTTCATGCGAAATCGGTTCGGCCGATGAGAGCAGGTGCAATGCGACGCCTTTCGGGTCGTGGTCGAGCTCCCAGCTGTCGGTGAGCGTGATCCGTTCAGCGCCGCGATCCAACTCGGCGGCCCGCCGCCAGCTCCGGATGCCGGCGGCCGCCGGATACGCACCGGCCAGGTCGAGCGACATCCGCGCCCTGTCGGCACTCAATTCGCCGTGCACCTCGGCGGCCGCATAGGCCGCGCCGGGCGCCTGCTCGTACCCGTCAACGCTCGGCACATTGTGGAATTCGCTGCGCATGGTCCAGATTTCGTACCGGTGCGCGTTGAAATGCTGCGCGGTGTATTCGGCGACACCCGCATCGACCAGGACCGGATGTCCGTCCAAAGCCACGAGCACGCTGCCGACGTCGTTGTGGTTATGGCTCGCGGCGTTGTGTCCACCCTTCATCGAGAGCAACAGCCCGTCGGTGCGGCCGGCGACCGAACGCGCTATTAGTAATTCGGTGTCGGGCAGATAGCTCTGTAATACGTGCGGGGCAGGCTGATCGGGGGCGTCCTGCCATTCCCGGTCGGTCAGCGCCAACAACGCGCGGCCCATCCCGCGGCCGAGCCTGGCCTCGGTCGCGATCGCTGCGCCGGACCCGCGAATCGCCCGTCCGTGCGCGCTGACTGCGGGATCGCCAACCCGCCTGCCGAACCACCACGCCAGGTGCGGCTCGGCGTTCGTCCGATCGAGCCGGGCAGTGCCATCCCCGACGTTGACGTACCAATCGCCGGCGATATGGACCCGGTGCAGATATCGTGCCATTTCCGCAATTACCGGCAACCCGAAGGCATCCAGCCCGGTGGTCAAACGCAGCATCTCCAGGCATTCCGCCAATGAGGCGCCCGCACGCCACCAATACGACGCGCCCTCATCGCAACCGCCGTCGTCGGGATAATCCCGGAGAAATACGTCCAGCCCTTCCACCACACGCTGGACAGTCAGCCGGATGTCCGGTGCGGACCGATCCAGCAGGAACGAGCAGGTCAGTACGTTCGCGTTGATCCACGGATTCCAGTTGTTGACGTGTCCCTGCTTGCGGCCGAGCCAGATTCCGTCGTCGAGTGTGCGCTGCGGGACCAGCACTCTCGCGATGACCTGGTCGACCAGCCGGCGTGCGACGGTCGCCTCGAGCCGGTCGCCGAGCACCGAATGCGTCCACGCGAGCAGCCCGCCGGTTTCGGCCGCGAAAAGGTCGAGAGTTGGATTGGCCGGATCCGGCAACGCAGCCCCGCCGGCATACTTCTCGTGCGGCGGAATGCACCACGAGGTCTCCTCCAACAGCTGCCATATACCGTCGGTCGCTTCGTCGTGCCAGGGCTGTTCATCGGTGAGGCAGGCGGCAAGGACGGCTGCCGCGAGCCGGTCCCGGCGGGCAAAGTACGGGTCCTGGTAATGCACCCGGTTGCCGGTCCGGCGGTAGTCGCGCCAGAGACTTGCGGTCAGGTTTGGCCAGTCATTGCCGACGAATCGGGCCGCCCGCTCAACCAGACCGGTTCGGTCGATCGCGTCCCAGAAGACCCGGTCGGTGACGGGGGGCACCGGCCGCCAGCTGCCCGGCGGCGGAAGCGATTCGATGAGCCGACCGGGGGTGAAGATCGTGGCCAGCAGATGGGGGTCCTGGCGGAAGGCGCTTTCCGTCGACGGCACGTCCGTGACCGTATACCGCGGTCGGAAACCGGGCCAGCGGCATGAATTACGGCCTGGCAACGGTGCCGACCGGCCCTTGACACTCTGCGCGATCTGCGCCAAGACTGTGCCATCGAAAACATAGCGGTGTGTGATTGTTTTGTGGGCACCTGAAACCCCACGGCACTGAAAACGGTCGGCTGGCCGATCAGATCCGGACCCGTCGCTCGGCCGACGGGAAAAAGGGGCTGATCGGCTGACCCTGGAGAGCGCTTTCCAGCGCCTGGTCGGGAGGGTGAATGGCTGCTACCGGTGGCGTGCGGATTCGGCGCGATCTCAAACGCCAGTCGACGTCGATAGCGGCGAGCAAGCGGATGACCCGCTGGCAACGGCTGCGTCGCGACAAGGCGTTGCTGTTCTTCGCGCTGCCGGGTCTGGCCGCGTTGTTGCTGTTCCACTGGGTGCCGTTGCTCGGCAACGTCATCGCATTCCAGGACTACCAGCCGTTTCTCGGGATCAGCGGTAGCGACTGGGTCGGCTTCTCCAATTTCTCGATCATCTTCAACGGTGATCCGGCGTTCATCCACGCCCTGGAAAACACGCTCGTCCTCACCCTGCTGCAGGTGGTGTTCGTCTTTCCGGCGCCGATCGCGTTGGCCTTGATGCTGAACTCCTTCGCGCACGAGTGGATCAAGCGGGTCGTGCAGTCGATCCTTTACCTGCCGCATTTCCTGTCCTGGGTGATTGTGGTGGCGCTGTTCCAGCAGGTGCTGGGCAATGCCGGGATTATGAACTCGGCTCTCCGATCGCACGGCCACGACACAATATCGATTATAGGTAACCCGCATCTGTTCAAGGTGCTGATTACCTCGCAGGTGGTCTGGAAGGACACCGGGTGGGGCACCATCCTGTTCCTCGCCGCGCTGTCCCAGATCGACTCGGTGCTCTATGAAGCGGCCGATGTGGACGGCGCGTCACGGACCCGGCAGCTCTGGCACATCACGCTGCCCGGGTTGCGGTCGCTCATCGTGCTGCTCGGCATTCTCCGGCTCGGTGACGTCCTGACCGTCGGATTCGAGCAGATCGTGCTGCAGCAGGGCCCGGTCGGGCCCGACGTCAGCGAGGTGCTCGATACCTACGTCTACAACAACGGAATTCTCGGCGGCAACTGGGGAGTCTCGGCCGCGGTTGGGTTGGTCAAAGGCGTCGTCGGGGTCGCGTTGGTGCTTGGCGCCAACAAACTCGCACATCTGTTCGGCGAGCAGGGGGTTTACCAGAAATGACAGCTACCACTGTCGGGCGGCCGCGTGCTGTACAAGGGCCGAGCGTCGGCCGATTCTCCGCCGTGTCGGCAAAAGCCGTCGTGGTCACCATCTGCTGTGCGGTGGTTATACTGCCGTTCCTGGCCGTAGTGTCCACCAGCCTCGCCGACCAGAAGCAGATCGCGAACGCCGGCGGATATGTGCTCTGGCCGAATCACCCGTCGTTCAACGCCTACCGGGCGATCCTGACCGGGGGCGTGGTCACGCGTGCATTGGTCGTATCGATCAGCATCACCGTCGTCGGCACCGCGCTGTCGCTGGCCGCGACGACCGCCTTGGCGTACGGGCTGTCCCGCAGGGGATCCTTTGCCAGCAAGCCGATTCTGATGATCGTGCTGTTCTCGTTGCTCTTCGGGCCGGGGATCATCCCCAATTACCTGGTGGTCAAGGAGCTGGGCCTGCTCAACTCCTATTGGTCGCTGATTCTGCCCAGCCTGATCAACGCGTTCAACGTGATCGTCATCAGAGCGTTCATTATGGGTATTCCACAGGATCTGATCGACTCCGCGAAGATCGACGGAGCCTCGGAATTCCAGGTGCTCCGCCGCATCATCCTGCCGCTTTCCAAGGCGGTCCTAGCGGTCGTCGGGCTCTTCTTCGCCGTCGGCTATTGGAATAACTTCTTCAACGCGCTCCTGTATATCAACGACACCACGAAATGGCCGCTGCAGCTGGTGCTGCGTACCTATGTCGTGAACAACGCCCCGCTGGGCGCCGACGCACTCGGCGTCGGCCAGGAGGCGTTGCCGCCGGCGCAGTCGCTGCAGATGGCCATTCTGGTGATTTCGCTGGTGCCGATTCTGCTCGTCTACCCGTTCCTGCAACGGCACTTCGCCAAGGGCGTGCTGGTAGGTGCGGTCAAGGGCTGAGGAGGCAATGGCGCGTCGCATAACTCGAGTGGGTCTGGTGTCGGGCGGGTTGGGCGCATACTGGCCGCAGTTTCCCGACCTGTTGCCGCAGCTGCGGCGCAGCGCCGATCGGGTGGCCGAACGGCTGCGCGGAATGGGCGCCGAGGTGGTCGACGCCGGATTCATGTCCGACGAGAAGGACGGTGCCGCGGCCGCCGAGACATTGCGGCTGGCCGACTGCGACATCGTGGTGAGCTTCCTGACCACTTATATGACCGCGAGCATGCTCGTGCCGGTCGCGCAGCGGGCCGCCGCGCCGGTACTGGTGATCAACCTGCAGCCGACCGAGGCAATGGACCACGCGACGTTCGATACCGGGAAATGGCTGGCGTATTGCGGCGGCTGCCCGCTGCCGGAAATGGCAAATGCATTCGCCCGTTGCGGCATCCCGTTCCGTTCTGTATCTGGGTTTCTCGAGGACGAACGGGCCTGGCTCAGGATCGGCCGCTGGATCGCGGCAGCGGGCGTATGCGGCGGGTTGCGGACCGGCCGGCACGGCCTGCTCGGGCACCTCTATCCCGGAATGCTGGACGTATCGACGGATCTCACGCTGGTGCCCGCGCAGCTGGGCGGGCACGTCGAGGTACTGGAAATCGACGACCTGCGTGTTCGCGTCGAGGCGGTTGATGCCGACGCTGTCGACGAGCGCGTTGCCTTGGCGGACAGCGAATTCACGGTGGATTCGTCGGTCGATCCAGACGACCTGCGGTGGGCCGCGCAGGTGTCACTCGGGCTCGATCGGCTGGTCGCGGATTTCGGCCTGGACAGCCTCGCGTACTATCACCGCGGCCTGGATGGCGAGGTGCACGAGCGACTCGGCGCCGGCTTTATCCTCGGCGCGTCATTGTTGACGGCGCGGGGAATTCCGTGTGCCGGTGAGTACGAGCTGCGCAATTCGCTGGCGATGCTCATTCTCGATCGGCTCGGCGCCGGCGGATCGTTCACCGAATTGCAGGCGTTGAATTTTCGTGACGGCGTGGTGGAGATGGGGCACGACGGCCCGGCGCACCTGGCAATCAGCGATTCCAAGCCGGTGCTGCGCGGGCTCGGCGTTTATCACGGAAAGCGCGGCTGGGGTGTGTCGGTGGAATTCGACGTCGCGCACGGGCCGGTGACCGCATTCGGGATCGGTCAGCTGCCGGACGGGCATTTCCGGTTCGTCGCTGCGGAGGGCACCGTGGTCGCCGGGCCACTGCTGCGAATCGGCAACACGACGTCCAGAGTGGACTTCGGCTGCAATCCAGGCGAATGGATCGACGCGTGGAGCGCGTCTGGTGTGAATCACCACTGGGCGTTGGGAACCGGGCACCGCACGGCGGAATTGCGGGCCCTGGGCGAGCTCCTCGACATCGAAACTGTTGACGTCCGGCTCACCTGACCCGAGCGCTCTTTCCCATCGATCTTGAGGAAAGCGCCCATCAATGTCCGAAATGTGGGGCATTATCGTCAAGATCGGCGCGGGAACACTAGTTGACGGTAAGCACGACCTTGCCGATGTGTTGGCTGGCCTCCAATACGCGGTGCGCCTCCGCGGCCTGCGCCATCGGCACCGCGCGGTCGATCACCGGCGCGATCTCGCCGGACTCGATCGAGGGCCAGACGTTGTCGATGACCGCGGCGACGATGGCCGCCTTGCTGTCCCGGGTGCGGTTGCGCAGCCGCGTCGTGGCGACCGTGCCGCGTTTGGCGCCAAGAGCGGCCAGATCCAGCTCACCGACCCGACCGCCCTGCATGCCGATGATGACCAGCCGACCGTCATCGGCCAGCGCCTCGACATTCGACCGGAGGTACGGCGCCCCGACGATGTCGAGGATCACGTCCGCCCCGTGTGCGGCCGTTTCCTCGGTGACCCGGTAGACGAAATCCTCGGTGTGGTACTCGATTGCGACCTCCGCGCCGAGCTCGCGGCAGCGGTTTACCTTTTCCGGACTGCCCGCGGTGGCAAATACTCGCGCGCCGTGGCGGACACCCAGCTGAATGGCGAACGTACCGATTCCGGAGGCGCCGCCGTGCACCAGCAGGACCTCGCCGGGCTGCAGTCGACCGGTCATAAACACGCTGGACCAAACGGTGCAGGCGACCTCGGGCAGGCTGGCCGCCTCGACCAGGGTCAGCCCTTTGGGTACCGGCATCAGCTGGCCGGTGGGGACGGTGACGCGTTCGGCATAGCCGCCGCCGGAGAGCAGCGCGCACACCTCGTCGCCGATTTTCCAGCCCTCGACGCCCGCGCCGATGGCGGCAATCCGACCGCTGCATTCCAGCCCGAGGATGGGCGAGGCACCAGGTGGCGGAGGATAGTGCCCCATGCGCTGTGCAATGTCCGCGCGATTGACGCCCGCGGCGACGACGTCGAGCAAGACCTCGCCGGCGGCTGGCACCGGGTCGGGCACGTCCGCCCAGGTCAGGGCCGCTGGCCCACCATGGGTCGGCACCGTGATCGCGCGCATCAGCTTGGCTCCGCCTCCGGGTTGCTCCGCAGTGACTCTGGCTCCGCTCCAGAGTCGCTCCGCGTCATGAAGCGTACGGAGGCGGCAGCCGTTCGCCCAGACCTGGGATCGGTGACAACGATTACCAACGCTAAATATCACACGTTCCCAGCTCGAGCACGGTGGCATAACGGACAATTCGCCGGCAATTCACCTCGAGTGTCCACCGTGGACGAGTGTGGTGGGGACCACGGCTTAGGAGGCTGCCAGGAGCGGCAATGGTTGGCAGACTCAGGGCGTGCGGAGCGGAGCCCGTGGTGCGGGGCCAAAAAGGGGCCATGCGGTGCGGAGCCTGCGGAGTGGAGCCGAGAAGACAGTGCATGCCGTGCGTGACCTCACGCCGTACGTCGAGCTGAGCCGGGCTCAGTGGCGGGCGCTGCGGGCCGCGACGCCGTTGCGGCTGACCGCCGAGGAGCTGACCCGGCTGCGCGGCCTGAACGAGGTCATGTCGCTGGAGGAGGTGGCCGACGTCTATCTGCCGCTGTCCCGGCTGATCAACCTGCAGGTCGCCGCCCGGCAGCAGTTGCACGCGGCCACCACAACATTCCTCGGCGAGACGACCGAACGGGTGCCGTTCGTAATCGGGATCGCGGGCAGCGTGGCGGTCGGCAAGTCCACGACGGCCAGGGTGTTGCGGGCGCTGCTGGCACAGTGGCCGGATCATCAGCACGTGGATCTGATCACCACCGACGGCTTTCTGTTGCCGAATGCCGAGCTGACCCGGCGTGGGCTGATGAATCGCAAGGGCTTTCCGGAGAGTTACGACCGCCGCGCGCTGGTGCGTTTTGTCGCCGACGTCAAGGCCGGAAAGGAGGAGGTGTCCGCGCCGGTTTATTCGCACCTCGTCTATGACATCGTGCCCGGTGCGAGCGAGGTGGTACGCCGCCCGGACATCCTGATCGTTGAGGGATTGAACGTGTTGCAGCCGGGGGCTCGGCTCGCTGTTGCGGATTTGTTTGACTTTTCGATCTATGTTGACGCCCATCTCGACGATGTGCGTCGTTGGTACGTCGAGCGATTTCTCAAGTTACGCCATACCGCATTCGCCGATCCGAATTCGTACTTCCATCGGTACGCCGCGCTTTCCGACAGCGAGGCAGTGACCCGGGCGACCGAGATCTGGGCCGAGATCAACGAGCCGAATCTGGTGAGCAACATCCTGCCGACCAGGCCGCGGGCGGCGCTGGTGCTGCAGAAGAGCCCGGACCATTCGATCGACCGGGTGCGGCTGCGCAAGCTCTGAGGTGTGAATCGAGCGTCCCGACCTGCCGAGTAGGCTGCTGGTCCGGACGATCGCCTGGAGGATGCTCGTGCTGCGGACCGCGTGCCTTGGCCTGATGACGGTCGCGCTGCTCGCAGGCACCGCCGGTTGTCAGGCCAGCAAGCAGGAAAAGGCCGCCTCGCAGGGGAACGCGACAACCACGGCTGTCTCGTCGGCGCCGTCATCCTCGATACCGTCGGCCGACCCGACGACGGCCGCGGCGACAAGCGCGACCCCGTCCGGGAGCTCGGCGTCGGCGAGTGTGGTGCCGACCCCGGACGTCGGCGACCCGTGCTCGTTGCTGCCGACCTCCGAAATCACGTCGGCGCTGGGCGTGCAGTCAGCGACAGGGCAGCCCAATTCGCGGGCGCAATTCGCCGGCTGCAATTACGCACTGACCGACTCGGCGACATTGATAATGTATTTGGCGACTGAGCGTGGTCCGCAGATTTATGGCGCGGCCCAGGCCGGCGGCGGGTTCAGTAATGTGTCGGGAGTGGGAACGCAGGCCGCGTACAATTCCGAAGACGGTCGGTTTATCGCGAGTACGGATAAGAATTTCGTTGAGCTCACGATCCCGTCCGACCTGAAGGGCCTGACCGCGGCGAAGGCGACGCAGGCCGGTCAAACCCTGGCCAACAAGGTGCTCTCGGAGCTGCACTGAAATTGACTTGCCTGCCCATGCCGCCGGTGTTTGGCTCGCGGTACACCTGCCCCGCAAGTTTGACGTGGTGACGTACTGGAACGGATTTGGAGTCGGTTGTTATCGCGGATTTCCGCGGAATGGCTCGTGCCGGGTGGCGTTGCGCGGTCGATACGTGGTGGGAGGCGGAACATCCGGAGCAGCGAATCAGCCAGACTATTCGCTGCTATACGCCCGCCGATTTGTCATTGTTGACGGCCGGGACTGGTTTAGTGCTGGATCGCATTACCGTCGGCGGCCAGACAATGGAGATCGCGCCGCAGCCCGGCTTTGCGGCGCTATTACGCGACCACCACGAATACCTCGCGGTGCTCCGCCACGGATAGGCGGTGCCAACGGGCTGACCGTGCGACACTGATACGAGGTATCCGTCAGAGAGGAGATCGTTGTGAGCAGCAGCCCGTGGCCGGATCATCTGCTCACGCTCGAAGACTGGGAGCGGCTGCCGGAGGACACGTCTCGGCACTACGAGCTTGCCGAAGGAGTCATGCACGTGGCACCTCGACCGATTCTCCGGCATCAACGCGCATCATGGAGGCTGGCTGCGCAGCTGGAGCACCAGTTGCATGCAGAGTGGGGCGCGGTCATTGACACCGAGGTGATCATCGAGCCCGGCCCACCGGCGACCGTGCGGGCCCCCGACGTGCTGGTGGTGCCCGACGCGGCGATCGCGGCCGGTCGGCCCCGCGTTGTCCCGGCCGAGGTGCTCCTGGCGATTGAGATCGTCTCAGCCGGCTCGGGCCGCGTCGACCGGGTGACCAAACTTTCCGAATACGCGGGCGCCGGTATCGAGCATTACTGGATCGTCGATCTGACCGAGCCGGTCGATATGGTCGCGTACCGGCTGATTGATGGGAATTACGAAGAGGTGGCTCGCGGTTCGGGCCTTGTCGTGGTCGACTCGCCGAGCCGGTTGGCCATCGATCTGCCAGCTTTGGTGGCGCCGCGCTAGTTGCTTTGCCGGGCGGCGGGCCGGCTGTGTAGCCTCAGACGCGCACGTCCGGGAGGGCTCGCATAGTGGCCGAGTGCGGCGGTCTTGAAAACCGCTATGAGGGGTGACTCTCATCGTGGGTTCGAATCCCACGCCCTCCGCTCCACAGGCAGAATCCCCTTGCGCAGCAGCGGAAGCACGCACCACACCGGACGCGATCGGTGTCCGGTGGTGTTCGACGATCGACGACTGTCAGTGTCGAAATCGTGTCGAAGTGCCGTGAGCCCACTACGCCCGCGCATGCGGGCTAGCTATGCGGTGTGCAGCGCCGCCTCGATCCGAGCTCTTGTCTCAAGAGTTGTGCTAACCGGGGTCGCTACTCGTCCCCGGCAGTAGGTGACCGGTCTTCCAGTCTCGTGCGATCACGTCGCCGGTGGCGAGGAGCGCAGTGGTCAATGGTTGTCCGCCGGTTCGCGTGGTCGCGATGGGTCTGAGTGTTCGTGTGTCGACGTGGACAACGTCTGCGGAGAACGGGCGGGGGATCAACACGGTGGTCTCGTCTTTTGCGAAGTAGGCCTCACCGACGAAGCCTTGCGTGCCGGCGTCGGCTGGTTGTGCGAGCATTTCGCCGGTCTTGGTCCAGGTCCGCCGGTCGAGTCGGACCACGGTGTCGTAGTCGATCGCCCAGGCTTCAGGGGTGTGTTCGAGCAGGCACGGCATCGGGTTGCCGTACCGATCGGCGAGGCTGATCTTGCGCTTGACCTGCTCCGTTCGCCCGTCGCAGAGGACAAGCTCGGAGGAACGCTGGACCCCGAAGATCAGGTCGCCGGTTTCGGGGACGACGTCGACAGCGGTGACGCTTTGGTATCCGTGGTCGTACTCGTCGCCGAACCAGTCAACGCGGGTGAGTGACGCTG
>Ga0137412_10000915_pt1 | contig 22042 bp, 19 predicted proteins | sample CZODoug2_1_16fun_FD_122160 | JGI IMG/M metagenome (GOLD analysis project Ga0137412, IMG submission 122160) | Vadose zone soil fungal communities from Angelo Coast Range Reserve, California, USA - CZODoug2_1_16fungal (Hybrid Assembly) | ecosystem: Environmental > Terrestrial > Soil > Vadose zone... | reverse complement strand
GGTGCCGCCGAGCGCGACGTTGAGGGTTTGCAATCCTTTGCAGATCGCAAAAACCGGAAGCTCGCGTTCGATCGCGTGCTTGATTGCGTCGAGTTCCCAGCGATCCCGACCGGGATTCACATCCTTTTCGATTACGGATGGATCGGGAACGGGTTGGTTCAAGAACTCGGCAGCAACATCGGGCCCGCCAGTTAGCAATAACCCGTGCATTTGTTCGAAGGGAACTTTGCGCAGAGCGGCATTCCAGATTTTCATTTCTGGATAACGCGATACAAAAGGCGCGAAATACTTTTGATCAGAACGCCGCATCCAGGTAGCGATATTACGCATTCGCCAAATTGCCGCCGTTCCCACCGAAGTCGAGGAATCCCGTAGCGAAGGCTTAAAGGTAACGCGACGGGATCCCTCGACTTCCGCCCGGGATGACCGCGCGATGGGTGCGATCCATCGTGCGAGCTTCCGGAATTAGCTAGCGCCCGAGGATGATGAAGATGCCGGCGAGGAGGGCGATGATCCCTGGAATAAAACCGAAGTTGAATCCGAACACTGCAATCAAGCCAACGAGAATCAAATAGATCGCCAGCAGTAGCATGCCGATGTTTTTGTTGAAGGTCATGCGTTGATGATTTCGGAATGGCGCACTTTGTCACGCTAAATTGGAGGTCCTCATAATCTGCCTCAGCGCGGATTAACAAATGGAGGGACGCGCTCGGTCGCGTCCCCGATAGAAAAGGACGGCACAGAGGCCGTCCCTCCATCTGCCGATGAGGACAGCGGCAGGTACAACGATGGACGGTTCACAGCCCCATCAATTCGCGGACATATTTCACCGGTGGGCTGCCAAAGGAGATGACGGTGTCGTTGTAGTTCTTGAGGTTGAAGGCTGTGCCATCTCTGGCTTTAGCACGATTGCGCAAGTCAAGGTGTTCGGCCACACCGACGAAATAGGTTGATAGTTGCGCCGAGCTAAGCCGAGCGCGCTTCCATTTGGCTACGGCTTCGCCTTCCTGCTGGAAACCTTCTTTCATCATCAAATCCATCGCTTCTTTTTCGCTCATGTTTTTAGCGTGAATCCCCTGATCGATGATGGCGTTGCAAATCACGCGCAATCGCATTTTTAACTGTTGCATTTTCACTTCTGGCCCGCCATAGCCCAGCTCCGCCATCATCTGTTCGCAATAAACGGCCCAGCCTTCGATGAAGGTTCCACTCCGAAAAACGGCGCGAACCAGAGTAGGCGCGCGGAATTCGTTGGCATGAGCCAGTTGCAAATAATGTCCCGGCATCGCTTCATGCACGGTCAGGTCGCGGCACATGTAATTGTTGTATTCCCTGAAGAATGATTCTTTGCGCTGAGCGCTCCAATCTTTCGGGGTCGGTTCGACCGCGAAAAATGTTTTGCCATTATGCTCCAGCGGCCCCGGAGAATCGCAATAGGCAATCCCCTGCCCGCGCTTGAACTCTGGCATAACGATGACCTCAAGCGGCTTCTCCGGCACCGTAACCACGTCGTGCTGTTTGGTGAAGTCGGTCGCTTCCCGCACAATTTTTTGCGCGTAGCTAACGATGGTATTGTCGTCGGGATGCTGCTCACCCAGCTTGTCCAGGACGGCAGCCGTGACTTTCTTTTTGTCTTCTAACGTGGCTTTGCCCGCATTCGGGAAATATTTCTTGTAAAGTGGGAGCGCGGTCTCGTAGATCGCCTTTTGGGTTTGCGCCAAATCAGCCTGGGCGCGCTGCATGATCTCTTCCATCGATAGATCGGAAGCCAGAGCGAAGCGCAGTTTCTTGCGGAACTTATCAGCGCCGAGGCGAAAATCACCGTCAGAGCGCGGGAGCAAATCTTTTTGCAACCATGTTTTGTAATCTTCCAGTGCCTTGGCCGTTTTTTCCTGGATTGGTCCGAGATCCTTCGCCGCCTGCGGTGCCTGATTAAGCAAGGGCGAAAGACCTTCCCGCACTAATGAGATTGCGCCCTGGGTCTGCTCGATCGCAGTCTCGGTATAGATTTTGGGTGAGTGTTTTAAGTTCGCCTTGGCTTGGGCGATGACTGCGGGAATTCCTTCCAGGCGTTTCCGCAGATTCGGAATGCGCTGCTCCGCCGGCGCGAAATCGCGCGCCACCAGCAAATAGATACTATTGGCCAGACTTTGATTGTAAACCAGCGGGTTCCATTCCCATTCCCTCAGTTCTTCGATGTCGAAAATTTCGTTGTCGACGTTGTCCCTAAGCAGGCGAATATCGACTCTGTTTGCGCCGGTCAGCTGAGAAAGCTCGTTGAATGCTTCAAGCTGCTGCCGCGTCTGCCTGGCGCGTGCCAGTTCCTGAGCGCGCGTTTCTGCGGAGTAATCAGTGAGCTTGTCATCGAAGCGATGGTCGCCCAACTCGGTAGCGTATTCGGGATTGCTAGTTAGGAATCCCTCGATGTAGTCATGCGCGATGCGTTGGAATTGATCATCCTGCGGAGTAGCTCGAAGATTCGCGAGCGGCATAATTAACGGGACTAATACAAAGAGAGCTTTAGTTTTGTTCATAATCGGTTTTTGTGGCGCCTGACACCGAGCGGCGAAAGCGGCCGCCACAAAGCAGATTTGTCTGGCGAGAGCGCTTTCTTTGTCATTCCGAGCGCAGTCGAGGAATCTCTGATTTTTAGCAGAAGAACAGTAAGAGATGTCTCGGTCCGAGCCGGACTGGCATATTCGCTCGACATGACAAAAGAGGCGGCTGCTGCTACGCCTCCGGCTGGACCACAAATCCAACTGCGGGTTCAGCCGCAGGAAGAGCATCCGCCTGATCCTGCAAGTAGGTACGGCCTTTGTAAAACGGAGTGACGATGGCAAATAGCACTGCGGTACCCAGCATTACCCAAACGAAAAACATGAAGTAGCTGGTTCCTTGCAACTTCACTGTGCCGTCGGGATTTTGGATGAAGAAATTGACCGCAGCGGTGAACTGGTTGCCGAGCGAGACCGCGAACAAATACGTGCACATGACCAGGGATTTGAGTTTGACCGGCCCCTGGGTGTAGGAGAACTCGAGGTGCGTGGGCGAAACCAACGTTTCGCCTGCGGTCAAAATCACGAATGCCCAGACCTGCCAAATTATGCCCGGTCGTGCGCCGGCATCGATGCGCGTTTGAATCATGGCAACGAGAAAAAATGACGCCGCCGTAACAAATAATCCGGCACCGATCTTCCGCAGCGGCGTCAAACGAACGACCTTCTCAACCGCGGGATAAAGCCAGTACGAAAAGAGCGGCAGCATGATCAGAATAAAAATCGGATTGACCGTCTGAATTTGCGACGAGAGCCACTCAATACCGAAGAGATGCCGATCCATCGACTCGGCCTGAAGAATCCAGGAGGAAAAATTTTGCTGCCACAAAGCCCAGAAGATCGCAACAAAGGGAACTGGAATTAAAATATTGAGCAGGATCTTCCCGGTCTCTTTGTTGAAGATTTCGCGGCCATACGTCCGTAAACCTACCGGCGGAATGTGGACAAATTTTTTGCGACCAAGCCAAAAGATGAACGTGGCGAGAGCCATGAACACGCCAGGAAGTCCGAAGGCGATGTCGGGACTATGAAGGCGCGGACTCTCAAGAAACTCGACGACGGATGGCGACAGTTTGGCGATGAATCCATCCGGTGCAGCTTTGTAGGGTTCGAGCAACCAAGGAATCAAAAGCGTCGAGAGAGCCGAGCCGGCATTGATGGAAAAATAAAACCAATTGAAGACGCGCGTCAGCAAATGCTTGTTCGATTCCCCGAATTGATCGCCGACATTTGTTGAGACGCACGGTTTAATTCCGCCGGCGCCCATCGCGATCATCAGAAGACCGATGGCGAGTAAGTAACGCGGCTCGATCGTGTGCGCGACGGGCGATCCCATCAGCGCCAGCGTGACGTGGCCGAGGCAGTAAACGATCGACAGCCAGAAAACGACCCGAAACTTCCCGAAAACGGCATCAGCGAGAATCGCGCCGAAAATTGGCAGAAAATAGAGCGCCGAAACAAATGTGTGATACCACGCTTCCGCCTTCGCCGGTGGCATCACACTCAAGTGACCCATCTTGTCCAAAAGATATTTGGTCATGAAGATGGTCAGGATGGAGTTCATCCCGTAATACGAGAAACGCTCGGCCGCCTCGTTACCGACGATGTAAGGAACGCCCGCCGGCATGGTGGTGATTTTGGGCGGCGACGTCAGGTACTCTTGCTTGGCCATAATCCCTCTCGCTACGGTCGTTTCTCAGGAAAAAACTTCACCGGCGTCGCCGTGGTCGACCCAGCCGGTGTGGCACCAGGCTCGGGGTCGTGCGCCACTGTCATTAATTCTCTCTGCACTTCGGGATATTCGCCGAGGTGGTGTTTTTCGCAGGAAATGGAGAGAAGAAGGGCCGCGCCGATCAAGAAAATGCCTGTCCGTGATGCCGCCCCCATGAGTAAGGTGCCACACTAACGAGTAATCCCGCTGTCGCGCAACCAAAACTCACCGGTCCCGTGCTGGGTATTGCATTGAAAGGCGCGCCGGCGGGTTTACTATCGGCAAAGTGGCTCGCTCAGCAAAAAACAGCGCCTGGAACGAAGTATTCGCGATCATCCTGCTCCTTACTGGCACGCTTCTTTTCTTCGCGTTGATTTCCTATAGCCCGCGCGATCTCCCCTCATGGGTGCCGTGGAGTTACTTGTCGCCGCCAAACCGGCCGGCGCAAAATTTCATCGGTCCGTTCGGAGCCATTTTCGCGAGTGTATTTTATTTGCTCATTGGAGCGGCTTCCTACTTCCTGGCCGCGGTTCTGCTCGGTTTCGGCGCCGCCAAACTTTTCTATCCGCGTTTGCGCGTGATTGCGCGTTTGCCCTGGATTGTCCTCTTCATCGTCTCCGGCGCCTGCCTCTTGCAATTGCAAACGCGCTACTTCTTTGATTGGAAAAAACTAAACATCCAGGGTCCCGGCGGGTCGATCGGTTATTTCTTTGGCAAAAAGCTTTTGCTCACCGCCATGGGCGACGTCGGTTCGATGATTCTTCTGGCCGGCATTTATCTCAGCGCGCTCATTCTCATGACCGGCCTGCGTCCGATCCATCTTGTCCGCGAAAGTGTCGCCGGTATTCGCAATGGGATAAATAGTTTTCGAGAATGGCGATTACACCGCGAAATGCGTCGCGCCGACATCAGGGGACAACTGGCGATCAGCGAACGTGAGCTGGCAAAACAACGCCGGTCGATTGAAAAACAACTGAAGAAAAAAGGGGCGCCCGTCCCAGACCGAATTCTCATCTCGCCGGAAGAACTGGCCGGTCGTCCGAAACCGAAAGTAGTCGATACCACCGCGCTGCCGGAGGGGGCGCTCATGCCGCCGCGCAAAAAGCCTTCGCTCGCAGAATTGCGGCCGGCAAAATCAAAACCATCGATCGCGGTGGCGGAAGCGCGAAGATTCGATGCCGAAAATTACGTCGTTCCAAACATCGATTTGCTCGACGAACACGATCCCGAAGGCCGTGGTGGGGCGGATCCGGCCGAACTCGAGCAGGTGCAGGCGGTTTTGATCGAAACACTGGGGCAATTCGGCATTGCCGTGGCCGCGGGCGACATTACCAAAGGCCCGACGATCACGCGTTACGAAGTCTATCCGGCCAAGGGTGTGCGGGTGGATAAAATCGTCTCGCTCGAACGGGATCTGGCCCGCGCGACCCGAGCCGAACGCATCAATATCCTGGCGCCGATTCCCGGGAAAGACACCGTTGGAATCGAGATCGCAAATACGCGCAAGATCAAAGTGACCTTGCGGGAATTGATGCAATCGGCCGATTGGGAAGAGGCGAAAAGGCGTTGCAAACTTCCGCTGGCGCTGGGGAAGGACGTTTACGGAAACGTCATTATTGCGGACCTGGCGCAAATGCCGCACCTGCTTATTGCCGGGACCACGGGCAGCGGCAAGAGCGTTTGCATCAATGCCCTGATCGCGAGCATTCTCTTTCGTTTCACCCCCGAAGAGCTGCGCTTCATCATGATCGATCCCAAGGTGGTGGAGATGCAGATTTACGAAAAACTGCCGCACCTCGCCTTCCCGGTGGTGACGGATCCGAAAAAAGTGTTGATCGCCTTGCGCTGGTTAAGCGAGGAAATCGATCGGCGTTATAAGATTTTTGCGCGCGTCGGCATGCGTAACATTACCAGCTTCAACGCTCGGCCCCCGAAGAAGACGCAAAAAGAATTGGATGATGTAGCTGCCGCCGTCTCTGGCGGCAGGAAAGACGATTCTGCCGCCGAGACGGCGGCAGCTACAATTCGCGTTCCGCGCGAGGGCGAACTGATTATTCCCGATAAGCTGCCCTACATCGTGCTCATCATCGATGAGCTGGCCGATTTGATGCAGACCGCGCCAGCCGATGTGGAAAGCAGCATTGCACGAATGGCTGCGATCGCGCGCGCCGCTGGAGTTCATCTTATTTTGGCAACCCAAACGCCGCGGGCCGACGTCATCACCGGCGTGATCAAGGCGAATATTCCGAGCCGCATCGCGTTCCAGGTCGCGAGCAAGATCGATAGCCGGGTTATTCTTGATGAAAACGGCGCAGACCGTTTGCTGGGCCAGGGCGACATGCTGTATCTGCCGCCGAGCACCTCGCGATTAATCCGCGCTCAAGGTGTGCTGGTGACAGATGATGAGATTCGAGAGCTGGTCGATTTTGTTTCCGCGCAGGCCACCCCAGGGTTTGACAGCGCGATGCAGGAAAAATTGCAATCGGGCACAGTTCCGGCTGACGACGTTACCGACGAAGACGAAGAACTGGTGGAAAAATGTCTGGAGATAATTCGTCAGGAAAAGCGCGCCTCGACTTCCCTGTTGCAGCGCCGGCTTCGACTTGGGTATACTAGGGCTGCGCGCATCGTTGATATTCTCGAGCAGCGCGGTATTTTAGGTCCCGGCGAAGGCGCGAAGCCGCGCGAGATTCTGGTCGATCTCGACGCCGCGGTGTAATCGGCAAGAGACAACATGTCCATCGAAGGACTAGGCAGAAAATTTCAGGAAGCGCGCAAGGCGCGCAACCTTTCGCTTGAGGAAGCGGCGAGGTTAACGAGAATTAGACAGTCGCGCCTGGCCGAGATCGAAGCGGATGACTTTTCGAACTTTCCCAGTCTGGCCTACGCCAAAGGGTTCCTGCAAATCTACGGCAAATTTCTCGAGGTTGACGTTTCACCTTATCTCGATGCTTTTGAAACCTCCGGCCATCTTACGGTCGACGGCTATTCCTATTTGCAAGACGCGTCGGCGCCAAAGGCACCGCGCGGACACCGGTCGCCACGCCGAACCGAAAATGCTCGGCCTTCGTTGGTCCCTTTCCTGATTGGGATTGCGATTCTGGTCGCCGGTTTCTCGTTTCTGCGCTTTATCTCGAAGCTAAATCAAATCGCGCCCCATCCGACCGAAGCAGCCGCGAGCGCTACTCCGAGCGCAACAGTGACCACGATTGTTGCGCCGCGGGCGCAACCGGTTGAATCGCCCGCTCGCGTGGCGGCGACTGCTCCACCAGCGAAAAGCACGCCGACCATCGCGGTCCCGGCGGCAACGCCCATACCCACCGCTATTGCGGTCGAAACGCCGCTCTTGCCGGCTCCGCGAGCAGTTGAGCCGGAAGTTCGACGCGCCGTACCGGTACGGCCAGATGAGGTCGCTGCCGCGCAGGCCAGTAACGAAGCGATTGATGCCGAGGGCCCCAATCGCATCGACATCAAGCCGCTAAAAAGGACTTACATGCAGGTGACGATTGACGACGATCCCACCAAGCCGGCATTTGAACGGTGGGTTTCGCCGTCCGACGGAACAGTCGAATTCCGCGGTCACCGCTTCAGCGTGCGCGTGCTCGATCGTGAAGCGGTGCAGATTCGCAAGAACGGCAAGATCGTCTCCAACGGCGACACCGATTTGCAAATAACAGCTCAGTGAAACCAACGAGCAGTTCTTCTGTAGCGGTCGCCGTGTCGGCGGCAATTCCTCACTCCATGCAGGCGGCAGGCCTGCCACGACAGCCACTACCGCGGCCAAAGGTCGGGATGATCAGTCTTGGCTGCGCGAAGAATCTGGTCGATGCCGAAATCATGCTCGGCAGCGTGTTAGAGCGCGGCATGGAAATCACCTCCAGCGCGGAAGATGCCGATGTGCTCGTAATTAATACCTGTGCCTTCATCGATTCGGCCAAGGAAGAATCGATCGATGCGATTTTAGAGGCGCATCAACAACGCGGCCTGCACAAACGGGCGAACCAAAGATTGATCGTAAGCGGTTGTATGTCGCAGAGATTTTCCGAAGAACTGCGACAGCAATTGCCGGAAGTCGATGCTTTCATCGGACTGGACCAAGTGCGCGAATTGGGAACCGTCGTAGAACGCGTTCTGCAAAAACATCGAACATCGAATGCAGAAAATTCGGACGTTCTCGATTTTGTCACGCCTCGGCCCACCTACATCCCCGACTACGACACGCCCCGTTTTCGTTTAACCCCGCCGCACTCCGCCTATTTGAAGATCGCTGAAGGCTGCAATCATCCGTGCAGTTTTTGTGTTATCCCGCAAATGCGCGGGCGTCACCGCAGCCGCACTCCAGAATCAGTCCTTTCCGAGATTCGCGCACTTGTGGCCGAAGGAGTGCGCGAAATCAATTTTATCAGCCAGGACACGACCTATTACGGGATGGATTTGTGGACGGAAAAAGCCGGCCCGCGTCAACCGGTCGATTCGGCGCGGGGGCTGACATTGGCTTCGCTCCTGCGCGAGGTTGAGAAAATCGACGGCGAATTTTGGATCCGATTGCTTTACACTCATCCGGCGCACTGGAGCGATGAGCTGATCGCGACGATTGCCGAGTGCCGGCATGTCGCGCGTTATATCGACATCCCATTGCAGCACATCGATGAATCGATGCTTCGGCGAATGCGACGTGAAACCAGTCGCACCCATGTAGAAACATTGATCGCGAAGTTGCGTTCTGGAATTCCGGGAGTCGCCTTGCGCACGACGTTCATCATCGGTTTCCCCGGGGAAACGGAGACGGAATTTGAAACGCTACTGGATTTCATAGAGCGGATGCGATTCGAGCGGCTCGGCATTTTCAAGTATTCGCGCGAGGAAGGTTCGCGCGCTGCGAAAATGCCAGGACAAATACCGGCGAAGCTGAAAAACGAACGCCATCGTCGCGCCATGACTTTGCAGCAGAAAATCGCGCACGAAATCGCGGCAGCCAAAATCGGCACCGAACTGAAATTATTGGTCGATCAACCGCTGGTCGCCCGCACCGAAGCGGACGCACCCGAGGTAGACACGCGTGTCTTATTGTCTCAACCCGGACCTGTCGGCGAATTCATTAGACGAGAGATTCAGGGTGCCCGTGGCTACGACCTCCTGGCGTAGTGTTGGTTTTTATTGTCCGAGCGTCAATTGACGGGTGACAAACCGCGAAATTTCTGACAGACTCATTATCCCACCTGTCAAAGTGACCATGGCTGAAGCGAGCGAACCAAAGAAAGAAACTGTCCGGATTACTCTTCCCCCCCGCCGTGGAGACGCCGCCGCGCCTGAGGAGGACGATACTGTTCTAATCAATCTTCCGTCGCGGCCACCCGCCTCGGAGCCTCCACCCATGTCGGCCCCACTGGTGCCAAAACCAGTCAATGTTCCGATTCCCAGACCGCCCGTGTCGCAGAATCCATTGCCCGCATCTCCTGCTGGGGCGGTCCCTGCACCGCGCGTGGTATCGCCCCCGCCGACAACTCCACCGCCTCTTCCGCCAGCGGCCAAAACACCTTTGCCTCGGCCGATTGGAACAACGTCGGGGGCGCCCGTGCCGGCGCCACGGCCGCCACCGGCGCCGGCACGGGTACCCACGACTCCTCTGGCCAAGGAAACGGCGCGCATTAGTGTCCTGCCCGATCCGCCAAAGCCAACGCCAGCGAGGATGTCAAAGACTCAGCCTCTCATTACCGCGACGGCCACATCGGTTGTGCCGCCGACTGCCCCCGTAACCATCGCCCCCGCAGCACCGCAGCCGGTCCTCAATGCCATCCCGATGCCGCTTTGCTGGGGATTGGTCTTAGTGTCAGCCGCGATTTTGATCATTGAGATTTGGAATTATATTTCGTGATGGAAATTGCCATCACCCTTACCGAATCGAACTTTGATCGCGAAGTAAACAACAGCGAAAAGCCCGTCCTGGTTGATTTCTGGGCGGAATGGTGCGGCCCCTGCAAGTTAATCGCGCCGCTCATCGAAGAGATCGCGCGTGAAAAAGGCGACGCCATCAAAGTCGGTAAAGTGAACATCGACGAGAATCAGAATCTCTCCTTCAAATTCAACATTCGCGCCATCCCCACTCTCCTGATCTTCAAGAACGGGCAGGTGCGCGATCAGGTCACCGGCATGACGAGCAAGAAGGATTTAGTCGGCCGGATTGACGCGCTCGCGTAGGAATTTTCGCGCTAACGGTTATATTTTTCCAGCCTGCGCCCGGCGCGGCTCGAACGCGCAACCTTCAGCTCCGGAGGCTGACGCTCTATCCAGTTGAGCTACGGGCGCTGGTGGGGAACGAGTATATTTGCCGGATGCCCAATCACAACATCGCGCTCGCATACGGTCATCCCGAGCCGAGTCGAGGGATCCCGTGATGTTACCTTAAAGGTTGCGCGGCGGGATCCCTCGACTTTCGCTCGTGATGACCACACTTGCGTTTAGCCCGCATCCGCGGAGATTGAGCGCCCGCAAAAGGAGTTGCCATGAATCGTATCATCGACGCTATCGAGAAGGACCAATTCAAAACCGAGTTGCCGGCATTTCGCGTGGGCGACTCCATCCGCGTCCACACTCGAGTGGTGGAAGGCGACAAAGAACGCATTCAAATTTTCGCCGGCATCGTCATCGGCCGGAAAGGTCGTGGCTTAAATGAAAACTTCACCGTCCGCCGGATTTCCTACGGCGAGGGAGTCGAGCGCGTGTTCCCCTTGCATTCGCCCCGCATTGCGAAGGTGGAAGTGGAAAAAGAAGGCCGTGCCCGCCGGGCCAAGCTCAATTACCTGCGCACCCGCAAAGGTAAGGAAGCGACCGCGGTGCGGGAATAAGCGAAAAAGTGAATAGTGATCGGTGACTGGTGAATTGGTAGAACCGGTTACGACAATTCACTGAGCACTCGTCATTCGCTGTCATCCCGAGCCACGAAGACGGCGAAGGATCCCACGTGTGGTCACGCCCTTCTTAATTGAGTAGGGCCCATTGCTCAAGAGAGGTCCCTCGCTCAGTTCGGGATGACGGCGGGACAAAGCCGTCCGCAAGGACGAGGAGCTGCGATTCATCAGTCACCAGTCACCATTCACACTTCGCAACTTCCCGATTGCCGAAATTGAGATAATCTTCGGCCGATGTACCGGCGCTGCGGTTTTCGTTACGAAAAAAAACTGCGCGCGCTCGGTGTCGTCCGTATCGCCGGAATTGACGAAGCGGGGCGCGGCGCACTGGCCGGGCCGGTGGTAGCTGCGGCCGTGATTTTGCCAGAGAAATTCCGCCATCGAAAATTAAAGGACTCGAAACAACTCCTGCCCGAGCTGCGCCAGGAAATCTACGACGAGCTGGTGTCGCGCGACGATATTATCTGCAGCATCGGTGTGGTCGACTCCTTCGAGATCGATCAAATCAATATTTTGCGCGCGACGCACAAGGCGATGCGGTTCGCGCTCGAGGGGCTGTGCGGGCCGCCCGAGCATGTGCTTATCGACGGACTTCCGGTCTCGCCATTTCCTCTACCGCAAACCGCGATCATCGATGGCGATTGCATCAGTCTTTCCATCGCCGCCGCCAGCGTGATCGCGAAGGTGACGCGGGATCGTTTAATGCGTGAGTTTTGCGCGCGATTCCCGGAGTATTGTTTCGGCCAGCACAAAGGTTACGGCACCGAACTTCACCTCATCAAACTTCATGAACACGGGCCTTGTCCGATCCATCGCCGATCTTTCGAGCCGGTGGCCCAACCGCTTCTCGCGCTCGAATTAGTGTCATGTCGAGCGGAGTCGAGACATCTCTGATTTATTCTCGGGGAAGAATGATTAGAGATTCCTCCACTACGGTCGGAATGACAAAAGAGGAAACAAATCATAATGCAGTGGCTAAGCTGCGCGTCGTGCAATGACAGGCAATTGGTCCATCGCCGATCTGACCAACCGCTGGCGGCACCGCTTCTCCCGCTCACGAGAATTATCTGAACATCTGCGGCTCGGTGCGCGCGGGGAAAAACTGGCCTGTGCCTTTCTCCGGCGCAAAGGCTACAGAATTCTTTACCGTAATTTCCGGGCGCGGCATGGCGGTGAAGTCGATATCGTTTGTCGCGATCGCGATACCCTCGCCTTCGTCGAAGTTAAAACGCGCACTCGAGAAGATTTTGGACGGCCCGTTGAAGCGGTAAATGCGGCGAAACGCAAATTGATTGCGCGGGGCGCGTTGACCTGGTTGCAATTGCTGGATAATCCAGACATCCTGGTCAGGTTCGACGTTGTCGAAATTGTCCTGGCTGAAGACGGGCAACCGTGCTTCGAACTAATTCGCGACGCCTTTCCCCTTCCCGCTCCCTATACTTATTAGCCGCTAACAGGTGCAGCTAACAATTCGTAGGAGAGCACGCTCAGGCAGTAAATCGCCGCAGTTTCTACCCGCAAGATAATGGGACCAAGAGTGATGGGACGACAGCCGTTGCTCCGCGCCAGATTGAGCTCCGCTGGAGTAAAATCGCCTTCCGGACCAATGCACATCAGAACACTCGCCGGGCGAGCGTGATGTTCGCGTTCGTAATCAGCCAGCACCGTTTTTAAATGGACCGCGTCGGATTGAAGGGAACCAATTAATCTCAAATCGAGACCTCTGTTCTGTGGCGGCGGCCGTGTCGGCTGCGTTCCGAAGTCTAGTGCAGGCGACACGCCTGCCTCTACAGTTAAAAAAAAATCGCTGAGCTTTCTCGGCGGTTGCACCGTCGGCAGCCAGTTTTGTCCACATTGTTTGGCTGCTTCGATCGCGACCTGATGCCATTTCGCTTGCTTTTGCGCCGCTTCTTTCGCCTCGAGATGAACGATGGTGCGCTCGGAAATCAGTGGCGCGATCTCCGCCGCTCCGATCTCGACTGCTTTCTGCACGATTAGATCCATGTTTTTCCCTTTCGGGATGGCCTGCGCCAGCGTGATCCGACAGGAAAGCGAAGGCACCCGCGCCTCGTGCATTTTGCGTAAGAGAATTTCGCCACGGGTTACCTTCGCAATTTCAGCCGTGATTTCATGGCCGCGACCGTTGAACACAACCACCCGCCCAGCAGGTTGAAGACGAAGCACATCGCGCGCGTGATGTGCTTCGGCTCCCGCTAAAACGAGCGAGTCAGGATTCCAATCTTCCGGGGCGATATAAAAGCGATGCATTAGGGAAGTTTGATGGTTGAAGTTTGATGTTTGATGTAACCGCGGAACCGCTCAACAAATCAAACCTCGAACATCAAACATCGCGCGATCCCTCGCCTTTGCTCGGGATGACGGAAGCAGAGTTAGCGAAAGAAATCTTTGGCGCGTTCAAAAAAGCCTCTATACAGCGGAGTATTTTCTTCGCCGCATGAATTGGCAAATTCCTCCAGCTTGCGCCGTTGCTCCGAGTTCAATCGCGTCGGCACTTCCACGATGACGCGTGCGAGTAAATCTCCGCGACCGCGGCCCTCGATGTTGGCAATGCCCTTACCACGCAATTTAAACACCTGGCCAGTTTGGGTTCCGACCGGAATCCGCAGGCTTGCCTTCCCTTCGAGCGTTGGCACCGGGACCTCGCCGCCGAGAGCGGCAATCGCAAAAGAAATCGGGACTTCGCAATAAAGATCATCTTCATCGCGCTGAAACACCGGGTGCTCCTTGATGTGAAGCACGACATAGAGATCGCCCGGCGGCCCGCCGCGGATGCCGGCTTCGCCATTTCGTGAAGAACGCAACCGTGAACCGCTGCCAATACCCGCCGGGATTTTCAATTTGATCCGGCTGGAATTTTCCACCCGCCCTTCGCCGCCGCATTTGTGACACGGTTTTTCGATAATCTGTCCGGCTCCCCGGCAGCGCGGACAGGTTTGTGATACCTGGAAGAAACCGCGCGAACTAATTACCTGCCCGCGACCCCCGCAGGTTGGACAATTGATCGAACGCGAACCTGGTTCTGCACCGCTGCCATTGCATTGGTCGCAGGTATCCAGCTTGCGAATTTCGATCTCTTTCTCCGTGCCAAAAGCTGCTTCTTCCAAAGTAATCTGCATGTCGTAGCGCAAATCGGAACCGCGCTGCCGTTCTTCCGCGCGACCGCCGCCGGCACCCCCGAAAAAGCTCTCGAAAATTCCTCCGCTGCCGCCCCCAAAGACCTCGCGGAAAATGTCGAACGGATCGTGGAATCCGCCCCCGAAACCGGCGGCGCCTTGCGAAAACGCAGCGTGCCCGAATCGATCGTAGGCGGCACGCTTATCGACGTCGATCAGGACGTCGTAGGCTTCGCCGAGTTCTTTAAATTTTTCCTCGGCGTGCGGATCGTCCGGATTCTTGTCCGGGTGGAATTTGACCGCGAGCTTGCGATAGGCCCGCTTGATTTCGTCCTCAGGCGCGCCTCGGGCAACCCCGAGCACTTCGTAATAGTCGCGTTTGGTCGTAGGCATTTAGGATGGTGAACGGCAGGCGGACAGTGACATGAAAGCAAGGTTTCTGCCGACCGGAGCTTCTAACTTCTCACTTCTACTTTTCTTTTCACTTCTCTTTCTCAAGAAGCGCGGCAGGGACGCCACGCTATGCGCACAGGATGTGCGCGCTACCCTCTCACTCATTACTGCTTCTAGCGGCGCCGCTCGAAACCACCACCGCCGCTGGTCGCAGCAGCCGATCTTTTAAGCGATAGCCACGGCGGGTTTGTCGAATGACCCGGCCTTCGGGAACTTTATTGCTTGGTTCGTGGCCGATGGCCTCGTGCAGGTTGGGATCAAATTGTTTTCCAACCGCATCGATTGGTTCCAGTCCATTAGCCGTTAGAAAATCGTTGAGTTGCTTAAGGACCATGCTCATTCCGGAGTAAATAGGCGAACGCTCGCCCTCCTCGCGGGCGGCAGAAAGTCCAAGCTCGAAGTTATCGACGATCGGGACCAGGCGTTCGAGCAACGAACGATTGGCGTATTTAATCCCTTCATCGCGCTCGCGGGCGGCGCGCTTTTTGTAATTCTCAAAGTCCGCCTGGGTTCGCAATGCCAGGTCGCGAAAGCGATCGAGATCGCCTTGCAAACTCGCAACTGGATCGTCCGTAGCTTCTCCGTCGGTCGAACTGTATCCCGGCTCGGCTGGCACTGGAGGTGGAATTTTGTCTTCTTCGCGTGGTTCAGGGCTGGTCTTTTTCATGTTTACGAATGGTAATTAGAGTGATGTCATCGTTCTGTGGATGCGCACCCACGAAATTGCGCACGTCATCAATTAATCGCGTGATAATGGCCGAAGCGCCGTGTGCTGCGCTCGCCCGCACCGATTGAATCATCCGGTCAATGCCGAATTCGAAACCCTCGGCATCCAAGGCTTCCGTCACGCCGTCGGTGTAAAGAACCAGGCAATCATCCTGCTCGAGCCGGATTGCAAAATCGTTCGTGATCCGATCGAACACACTCCCGCTATCGATGCCGACGACCATTCCGGGTGATTTGATTAATTCGACCGTTTGCTGGGCGCGACGATAGAGCAAAGGGGCATCATGGCCAGCGCGCGCCAGCGTGATCGAACCGACAGAAAGGTCCACCACCAAATATGCCATGCTAATGAACATGTCCTCTTTGATGTCAGGATAAAGCTGGCGATTGACTGCCTTCAAAACGTCCGCCGGCGACGGATTCTGCGGTGCCTGACTGCGCAGAACGCTGCGGCAAATCGCCATGATCAATGAAGCGGGTACGCCTTTGCCCGAAACATCGGCGATTGCCACGCCGAGCCGATGTTCGTCCACCCGGATGTAATCAAAGTAATCGCCGCTGACCTGCCGGGCCGGAATGTTGATCCCGGCAATTTCGAACCCGGGAACGGCCGGCGATTTTTCCGGAAGCAGAATCCGCTGAATGTCGCGCGCGATTTCCAGGTCGTGATCAAGCCGCTTTTTTTCATTCGCCTCGGAGTAAATGATGGCGTTGTAGAGGGCGAAGGCGGATTGCTCAGCGATCGATTTGAAGACAACAAAATCACTCGGCGTGAATGGCGCGCCCATCGGGCCGTTGCCAACCGCGAGCACGCCCATGTTTTGCTTCCCGTAAAGCAACGACGTGGCCATCAGCGAAGCGGTCCCGAGAGGTGTTTCGCGCAAGCGCGCCAATTCCGGTACGTCTCGTACATCGGCCAGCGAAACGGGTTGCGCCGTCTGCCAGACGGTGCCGATCAAACCTTCGCCGGGTGGAACACTATGCATCCGCAAAAATCCTTCCAAGGCAGCGGGGGCAGTCGCGGCCTGATGCAAAATGTGACCCGGCACCGGCACCAGCGGCGGACAACCCTTGGAAAGAAATACCGGCACGAGTTTGTTCCCGCTTCGATCGGTGAGATAGAGCGCGCCGCCATGCGCGTCGAGAATTCGGGTGGCCCCTTCCACGATCAGCCGATGCAAATCATGCGGCTTGATCGTTTCCCGAAACGCTTCACCTAACCCGTGTAAAAAATCGAAGACGAGCGTTTCTTCGACCTGGATTTCCTCCTTCGAGCGCTCGAGGGCGTGAACCTTCCGTCTTTGGCGGAAGGAAGTGAAAATCCAACCGCAAATCGCGATAGCCAGGGCGGCGTAGAGAAGAGTCGGCCACATGAAGTCGGCAGCCAACTTACTTCTTTACCGGGTTGTCGTGAAGGTCTTGCTTGAGGTAGTCGAGAACGTCTTTGAACCGCAAAAGATTTTCCGGCGCCGCTTCACACAGCGCTTCGTGAGCTGCCAGCATTTCCTTGGCTTGCTCTTTTTTCTCCAGGGTTTTGGTGGCCAGTGCGCCGCATTCCGGAGCGCGCGCGCCGTTGCTGGAGATTTGAAAAAGTTGATCGAGACCAAGGCCGGAAAGCAATTGGCGGCTGCGTTCGCCGCAATGCACCACCCGAAGGTGTCCCTGCCCAAGTTCCTTCAATCGCAGGGCCAATCCCGCCATTGTCCCCATAAAAGTGGAATCCATCATCACGCAATCGACAAGATCGACCACGAACTCGCGATAGCCCCGGTCCACCATTTCGCGGGCAAACTGCTTGAAATTTCCGCTGTTCAGAAAACTGCCTTTGCCGTCCACCCGGACCCAGACGGCAGGGCCACATACTCCGACCTGAATCGACGATTCCACAATAACTATAGAACGTTATGGAACTTAGCCCTGGCAGTCAAACAATCTAGTCCCATAAGAAAGAGCGTTTCTCGGCGACGATCCGGCCGTGTTCGATGAGTAAACAACGCCAGGCCAGCACTTGCCCGTCATCAAAATACTCATCGCCCACCACTCGAAATCCGCTGTGATTCGTCCCGCGGACGTTCTGGTAGGCCTGTTCTTTTGCCTGCACAAAAGCCCGAAGTTTCTCCTGTTTATATTCAAACCGGACCGTCAAATCCGACGGCCGCCTTGCCCGCCAGAAAAAATCAAAGTATTGCCCGAAGCGTTGCCGTTGATCGAGCGCGGTGACTGCGCCGTACATCCGATAAGAGCGTTCAAAATTTATCGAAGCTTCCTGAACCACGCTACTCGATTTGGAACTGGCCTTTTTCGTCAGAGTCGAGGGAGTGTTCCCCTTCTGTCCTTTGTTAACAGGAAGGTTTTGCGACAGCGTGTAAATCTTGGCTTTGCGAAACTGGAAATCGGGATTGAGCGCCACTGGAAATTTCCGTTGCTCGGTATCAGCTCCAGCGACAGAACTCACGCTTAGTAGAAGCGCGACCGCGCAGGTAAATCGCATTACCATATCAAACGGGCTGCGTGCGACCCTGTCAATGCGGAGCGAACGGCGGGGAGCGGAACACGGGCCTCTGGCCTGTGCGCCCAGCGGGTTTCTAAACCCGCTGCTCTCGGCAACCCAACCGGCCCGTAATTGGCGGGGCACCCCCTTCCCGTGCAAGGAACCCTTCAGCGGATTAAAACTCCGCTGGGCGCACAGACTGGAAAGTCTGTGTTCCTATTCTCGCGTTCCAAATCAGGAAACTAATCGAATGGCAGTTTCCCTGCAGAAACACGCGGCTAAATTTCGGGGTGATCGATGTCCGATATGAGCGTGGCGTCTTTTTGCCACAACAGAATCTTTGGCTCGACCCCTGGGAGGCCAAGGACTTCGCTTTCGTTTCTCACGCGCACAGCGATCACATTGCACCGCATCGCGAGATCATCGTTTCAGAGCGAACCGCTAGTTTGATGCGAGCCCGCCTCCCTGGAAAACGCAATGAAATCATCCTGCCATTCAGCCAGGAAAAGGATGTCCGGGGAATGCGGGTGACCTTGTTTCCAGCGGGTCATATTTTTGGTTCGGCTCAGCTTTTCTTACGCACCGAGAATGATTCGCTGCTTTACACCGGCGATTTCAAATTGCGCCAAGGTCAGTCGGCCGAGGCCACGGAATGGACCGCGGCCCACACCCTGATCATGGAAACAACTTACGGCATTCCCCGTTATCGCCTGCCGCCGACCGAGGAAGTGATCGCGCAAATCGTCGCTTTTTGCCGCGATGCGATCGAGAACAAGGAAGTTCCGGTGCTACTCGGCTATTCGCTGGGCAAAGCGCAGGAAATCCTTTGTGCGCTCGCCGGAGCCGATCTGACGCCGATGCTGCACGGTTCAGTCTATCAAATGACGCGTATTTACGAGCAATACGGCCAGAAATTTTGCCATTACCTTCGTTATCATGCGAATGATCTCGCCGGCAAAGTTCTGATTTGTCCGCCGAGTGCGAATCGCTCGCGCATGCTGGAAAAAATTCCGCGCAAACGGGTAGCCATGATCAGCGGCTGGGCGGTCGATCCGAACGCGATTTATCGGTATCAGGTGGACGCGGCGTTCCCGCTTTCCGATCATGCCGATTACGATGATCTGTTGCGTTATGTCGAGCTGGTGGGACCGAAACGGGTTTTCACTCTGCACGGATTCGCCGCGCAGTTTGCACGTGATTTGCGCGCACGCGGCATCGAAGCGTGGGCGTTGACTGAGGAAAATCAGATGGAGCTCACCTTGGGGACGTCTCTCGCGCAATTGCCCGATACTGCCATCGCCGTTTCAACTGCGCAATCGAATGGTCTGCCGCCGGTGACGGCGGCAGCTACAACGGCCAATCCATCGGAATTTCTCGCTTTCGCAAATGTCGGCCAGGCCATTGCGGCGACGCCAGGGAAGCTCGAGAAGGTCCGTCTGTTGGCAGAATATTTTTCGACGCTCGATGATGAGCGGCTCGCGTTCGCCACGGTTTATTTTACCGGTCATGCCTTTCCCCAAACCGATTTGCGCACGCTGCAAGTGGGCGGCTCCATCATTTATCGCGCTCTTGGCAGCGCCACGAAAATCAGCCACACAGAATTTCGACGTATCGCTCACAGCCACGGCGACGCCGGCAAGACTGCGTTCGATGTGCTCGACGGCCACACTGTTCCAGAGCCTTTCGGTATTGCAGATTCCCAAAAGTTTTTTGAACATCTCCAGAAATTACGTGGACCTGTTGCGAAAAAAGAGGCGCTACAAAATCGCATGGCGCGTCTCTCAGCGCGGGAAGGCCAGTATGTGGTCAAGATTCTTACTGGCGATCTGCGTATCGGATTACGCGAGGGCCTGGTTGAGGAAGCAATCGCCCAGGCGTTTAATGCGCCGCTCGATGAGGTCAAGGAAGCGAACATGCTCCTGGGCGACATCGGACGCACCGCGGTTCTGGCAAAAAATAACGAGCTTCATCGGGCAGAGCTTTCGCTCTTCCGCCCAATCAAATGCATGCTCGCCAGTCCTGAACCAACCGCCGAAGCAATCTGGAAACGGTTCGTCGATGTAGCTGCTGCTGTCTCAGCGGCAGAACCGCAAAACCTGACGCCCGAGACGGCGCCAGCTACAACTGTAGCCGCGATCGCTGACCGCGGCCCGGCGCCAACGACGCCCGCTACAATATATGTCGAAGACAAATTCGATGGCATCCGCGCACAGCTGCACGCCAGCCGCGCGCGCGCGGAAATATTTTCACGCGATCTCAAGCGTATCACCGGACAATTCCCCGAAATCGCGGAGCAGGCGCGCAAATTTTCAGAAGAGGTAATTCTGGATGGTGAGATCATCGCGTTTGCCGAGGATCGCAAGCTGACATTCTTCGATTTGCAGAAACGGCTCGGGCGAAAAACCGACGCCCTCGACTTATTTGAGATTTCTTCGGCGGACGTGCCGGTAATATTTGTTGCCTTCGATCTATTATTCTTGGACGGCCGTTCTTTGTTGAGAACGCCGCTGCGCGAACGGCGCGAGCTGCTGCGCGGTCTGAAATTGCCTTCGAAATTTCAAATCGCATCGGTGGTGGCGGCGCATTCCGCTAACGAGATCGAGAACGAATTCAAACGCGCACGGCTGCGTTTAAATGAAGGGCTCATGGTCAAGGATCCGGAAAGTTTTTATTCACCGGGACGACGCGGGATGTTCTGGTTCAAGCTGAAGAAGGAGCTGGCGACGCTCGATGTCGTGGTTGTGGGAGCCGAGCTTGGTCACGGTAAAAGAAATCACGTGCTCAGCGACTATACCTTTGCCGTGCGGGACGAAGGGAGCGGCGAATTATTACCAATCGGCAAAGCTTATAGCGGACTGACCGATGTGGAGATCGCCGAGCTGACCGAACATTTCAAACAAAATACCCTGGTTGAGCGCGGGCGTTATCGTGAGGTCAAACCGGACATCATCTTGGAAGTTGCCTTCAATTCCATTCAACCAAGCTCGCGGCACTCCAGCGGACTCGCCCTGCGTTTTCCCCGAATCAAAGCCATTCGGCGCGACAAGACGATCGAAAATATCGATACTCTGGCCTACGCCCAGCAATTGGCGACGGAACAAAATCGCGGCAATCGCTCACCGTCATCCCAAGCGCAGTTGAGGGATCCCGCCGCGTAAGCTTTAAGGTACAACGGGATCCCTCGGTCTGAGCCGGACTGGCATTTACGCTCGGAATAGGGAACTCAAGGCGAAGCAGACGGCGACGCGGACGGGTTCGCTCGCTTTTTGGCACTGGCGTTGCGAATCCAGGAGCTGGTCGCGGGCGTTGCCGTGGCGGGTTTTTCAGCCTGCGGCCCGGTCTCCGAGGGAACGGGTGAAGTAGCCGGTGATGAAGTTAAACTGAATTCGGCCGATACGGTTGCCTGCGGAAAGGGAGTGCCCGTTGATAACGGGTTAAGGCGCAGGCGCGGCTTCGAAGTAACGACTGGTTTTTCGCCAGGCTCGGGCGTTTGCACGGTTGCCTCCGGTGTGGATGAGATCGTGGGCGTGGGTGTCTGAGTCGGCGATAAAATCGGAGTCTCCGTGGCTGTAGGAGTGACACTTGCCTCCGGTTGCGGCGTTATCGATTCAACCGGACTCGGTGTCGCCGCCAGGTTTGTCGGAGTCGGCGTGTTCTCGATTTTTTCCGGCCCTTCCGCCGGCACAGGCACTTCAGCTTGAATCTGGGCAAGTACCTCGTCGCCGGCTTGCTGTCTCTGACATGCAAAAAAACATGCGCTCAGGGCCAGGAAGCAAAAAGCCTTTTGCATCAACCTTTAGACCTTTCTTACCATTCTATTTGAGTGTGTGACATTGGCTCGCAGCCGGCAAGCTTACGTCATCCCGACCCGACTTAGGGTGTGGGCGAAGCCGAAGCTTCCGGGGCAATGCGGGTGACAGTCGTACTCTCAATCTGATTGCGATGCGCATTTTGCCAGTTGGCGTAGGTCGCAACTACGACTAGACCAACAACAATCGCAATCATCGCGATCCACGCGCCTTTCGACACGCGTTCCTCCTTGTCCTTACCCGTTTCCATCGATC
>Ga0137412_10000914_pt1 | contig 22044 bp, 21 predicted proteins | sample CZODoug2_1_16fun_FD_122160 | JGI IMG/M metagenome (GOLD analysis project Ga0137412, IMG submission 122160) | Vadose zone soil fungal communities from Angelo Coast Range Reserve, California, USA - CZODoug2_1_16fungal (Hybrid Assembly) | ecosystem: Environmental > Terrestrial > Soil > Vadose zone... | reverse complement strand
TTCTCACCCCCGCCAACCCGATCACAGCGCGCAAGAAATGGATCGCGGGTTCGCTCGAACCGAAGGGCACGCTTACGATCGATGCCGGCGCGGTCGCGGCGCTGCGCCGTGGCAACAGCCTGCTGCCGGTCGGGGTCATCAAGGTCGAAGGCAATTTCACGCGCGGCGATGCCGTCGTGGTGCGTGGGCCGGATACCGCCGAAATCGGCCGCGGCCTTGTTGCCTATGACGCCGTGGATGCCGAACGGATCAAAGGCCGGTCTTCTTCGGACCTGCAGATCATTCTCGGCATCGAGGGCCGCGCCGAGATGGTGCATCGGGACGATCTGGTGCTCGGGCACGCCTGAGAGTTGCGGCGTTAACCTTTGCGGCTGGCGCGCCGGGAACCCGCACCCTATCTGAAACGTCATGGGTTAAGGGCGTTGCCACGACGCAGGGGCCGTATGCGCGCGATCACGATCCAGCCATCCGTTCCGAACTCCACCCAATTGCAAGATGTGCCGGATCCGCCGCGACACGAAGGCGCGATCCTCGTTGACACGCTGGCGCTCGGTGTCTGCGGCACCGATCATGAGATCGTCGCCGGGCACTACGGCGAAGCTCCGCCCGGTCATGAGCGTCTGGTCCTCGGCCACGAGTCGCTCGGCCGCGTGCGCGAAGCGCCCAAGGATTCAGGCTTCGCGATCGGCGATCACATTGTCGGCATCGTGCGGCAGCGCGATCCGGTGCCCTGTCCGGCCTGCGCGGCAGGCGAATGGGACATGTGCCGCAACGGCCAATACACCGAACACGGCATCAAGGGCCTGAACGGCTTTGGGGCCGAGCGTTTTCGCATCGATCCTGACTACGCCGTGAAGGTCGATAAAGCGCTGGGCATTCTCGGCGTGCTGCTCGAGCCGACCAGCGTTGTCGCCAAGGCCTGGGACCACACCGATCGCCTCTGGCGGCTGAAAGCCATGCCGCCGAAACGCCTGCTGGTCACCGGCGCAGTACGCCCACTGCCGGCCACCGACGCGGACCGCGACCGCCGGTAGCGCGCCCGCCTCTGCGGCTCGCACAGACCTGCCGCCGCCGGCACAGCGGTTGCAAGGTCTGTGCCGGCGGCACGGGGTCTGTGCCGCCGTGGTGAGTGCGGCTGCCGGGATGGTTACTTTCCGATTGCCAGGCCGCGGGCGCGCAGCACGCGGCGCTCCACCGGGCGGAAGACCAGCAGCTCGATGCCGATGCCCACGATCAGGATCAGGAAGATCGCGGCGATCACCTTCGAGATGTTGTTGAAGTTGCTGCCCTCTTCGAGGTACGCACCCAGCCCGATACCCAGCAGCGGGCCGGCCGCGATGATCTCGGCCGCCATCAGGGAGCGCCAGGAGAACGCCCACCCCTGCTTGCAGCCGGCCAGGTAACCGGGCAGCGCGGCCGGCAGCAGGATGTGCCGGGCGCTGCTCAGGCCCCGGGCGCCGAGTACCTGGCCGACCCGGGGCAGGATCGGCGGGATCTGGTCGATACCGGCGACGAGGCCGTTCGCGATGGACGGGATGGAACCGAGCAGCACGACGAAGTAGATCGTGGAGTTGGTGAGACCGAACCAGAGCACGGCCGCCGGCACCCAGGCCACCGACGGCAGGCTCTGCAGCCCGGACAGCAGCGGCCCGATCGCGGCGCGCACCACGTTGACCTTGGCCACCAGCAGCCCCAGTGGGGTGGCGATGACCAGGGCGATGAGGAAGCCGAGGAACGCCCGGCTGACCGAGGTCCACAGGATCGACCACACCGACCCGTCGCGCACCACCAGCATGAACTCGTCCCACACCGCGATGGGTGCGGGCAGCTTGAACTCCGGCCAGAACGCCGCCGCCCACAGGCCCTGCCAGATGGCCAGGAACAGCACCAGCGCGACCAGCGGGGGCAACCAGACGGCCAGCGCACGGCGCCACCACGCTGTCCGCTGCACCGTCGGGGTATCGAGCGCATCCAGCCCGGCGAGGGCGGCGGCCGAGTCGTCCACCGGGTTAGGGCGGGGCGGTTCGCGGTGCGCTGTGCCGACCTCGGTCAGGTCAGGCGGCATGGCGGGTGATGACCTCTCGCAGGCTCGCGGTGATCTCCTCGTGCAGGTCGCCGCCGGCGTTCGCCACGTCCCACTCGCCGGCCACGGTGCCCGGCCGGGACGACAGCAGCACCACCCGCTGGGCGAGCCGCAGCGCCTCCCGCACGTCGTGGGTGACGAACAGCACGGTCGTGCCGGTGGCCTGCCAGACCCGCAGCAGCTCGCCCTGCAGCACGTCCCTGGTGATCGCGTCCAGTGCGGCGAACGGCTCGTCCATCAGCAGCAGGCCGCCGGCCCTGTCGTCGTCGGGGCTGGTGGTGGCGGCGAGCGCCCGGGCCAGCGCGACCCGCTGGCGCATCCCACCGGACAGCTCGTGCGGCCGCTTGCGGGCCTGCCCGCCGAGGCGGACCAGCTCGAGCAGCTCCTGGGCCCGCTCCCGCCGGGCGCCGCGGGGCACGCCGTTGAGCTGCAGCGGCAGCTCGACGTTGCGCCCGGCATCCAGCCAGGGCAGCAGCGCCGGCTCCTGGAACATGAACGACGGCCGGGTGGTGTTCAGGGTGAGTTCGCCGGTGGTCGGCCGGTCCAGTCCGGCCACCAGGTTGAGCAGGGTGGACTTGCCACAGCCGGAGGCACCGAGCAGGCAGACGAACTCGCCCGGCCGCACGTCGAGGGAGACGTCGCGCAGCGCGGTGACCGCCGCCGCGCCGGTCCCGAACGTCTTGCCGACACCCGCGAGGCGCACCGCGAGCTCCTCCGTCCGGGACGGGTGGCGCTGTGCCGACACCTGTCCAGCCGCCTGGCCGATGGTCACCGTCATGCCCGGATCACCTCTGAGCCTTGTCGAGGCCGGCGGCGTCCACCGTCGGCTTGCCGCTGGCCTGCAGGATCTTGTTGAGCTCGGTCAGGTCCAGGAAGCCGTTCAGATCGGTCGCGGCGGGCGCTACGCCCGCGGTCACGCTGTCCTTGGCCAGCTGGGGGAACGTCGAGGCCAGCGGGTCGAGTCCGAAGGAGAGCTCGGAGAACGCCCGGTCCAGCACGGCCTGGTTGAGCGTGGAGCCGGTCAGTCGCTTGATCGCGGCGTTGGTGACGGTCTTCGCGTCGGCCGGGTTGCTGGCGGCGAAGTCGATGGCCTGCTGCTCGCCGCGCAGCAGTGCGTCCACAGTGTCCGGGTGCTGTTCCAGGAACTCGGTCCGCACGATCAGCACGGTGGTGGGGAACTGGCCGTTCGGCCACAGCGTCTTCTCGTCGACCAGCACGGTCGCACCGGCCTGGACCACCAGCTGGGAGCTCCACGGCTCGGGCAGCCAGCCGCCGGCCACCTGACCGGACTTGAACAGGTCCAGCGTGCGGGGGTTGGCCAGGTTCTGCACGGTCACCGCGTCCGGGCCGGCGCCGATCGCCAGGTTCTTGCCCTTGAGCCACTTCTTCAGCGAGACGTCCTGGGTGTTGGCCAGCTGCGGGGTGGCGATCGTCTGCCCCTTGAGCTGCTCCGGCGAGGTGATGCCGGGCTTGACCACGAGCTGCGCGCCGCCGGAGGTGGACCCGGCGATCAGCCGCACGGCCGCGCCCTTGGACTGGTCGAACGCGTTGATCGCCGGGCTGGACCCGATGAACCCGGCGTCCAGCGAACCGCCCAGTAGCGCGCTGACCTCCGGCGGGCCCGCGTTGAACTGCTGGGTGACCAGCTTCGTCGAGCCCAGCTCCTTGGCGAAGAAGCCCTTGTCCAGCCCGATCAGGGCCGGCGCGTGGGTGATGTTCGGGAAGTAGCCCAGCCGCAGCTCGGCGGCCGGGCCCTGGTTGGCCGGGGCGGCCGAGGCTCCCGAGGTGTCGCCGCGGTCGGCGCGCGAGCACGCGGCGAGCGCGGCCCCAGCCGTGAGCACGGCGGCGAGCACGACTGCGAAGGTACGGAGGCTGCGGTTCATCTGTTCAATCTCGATCCGTCTGGTGGGCGTCGACGCCCGAGGAGCGCTGGTGGGTAGCCGGGGTCTGTGTCGGGGACGTCGGAGTCAGCGGGCGGCTGGGTCAGCGGACGGCGGGGTCGAGCTCAGGTGCCTGGGTGGGTGTCGGCGGGGCGACCGGGCGCGGCCGCGGCACGACCATCACGAGCAGGCCGGCCGCGGCGCCGGCGATGATCACCGGGGTGCTCACCTTCAGCAGCGCGAGCGCGGAGGCGAGCAGCACGGCCGCGATCACCGGGCGGATCACGGCGGAGGGGCCCTGGGCGGACAGCCGGGCGCCGAGGTAGACCCCGGGCAGCGCGCCGAGCAGCAGGGAGGCGGTGAGCGCGAACTGCACGTCACCGAACAGCAGGTGGCCCAGTGTCGCGGCGGCCACCAGCGGGATCGCCTGCACGATGTCGGTGCCGACCAGCTTGGCCGGCCGCAGCGTCGGGTAGGCGAGCAGCAGCAGTGCGATGATCACCGAGCCGGCACCGACCGAGGTCATGCCGACCGCGAAGCCGCCGACCACGCCGATCGCCACGGTGCGCAGCGGGCGGACGACCAGCGGCCGGTCCGCGTCGGCGGCGATGCCGGCTGCCGCGTCCCGCCGGCGGCCCCGGCGGTCCAGCAGCTGGCGCACGATCATCAGCGCGACCGAGGCGCACAGCGCGATACCGATGATCAGTTTGAGGTTGTTCTGCACACCGGCGGCGTGCCCGATCGCGCCGATGAGCACCGCGCCGGCGAACGCCGAGGGCACCGACCCGACGCAGAGCCAGCCGACCAGGCGCCATGCCACCGTGCGGTGACGCAGGTGCACGGCACCGCCGACCGGCTTCATCACGAGCGAGGTGAACAGGTCACTGGAGATCGCGGCGAGCGGCTCGACCCGGAAGAACAGCACGAGCAGGGGGGTCAACAGCGCGCCGCCGCCCATGCCGGTGAGGCCGACCAGAAGGCCGACCAGAAGTCCGGCTACGGACAGCGAGAGATTGACGTGCACGATCGGGTGCCTGCCTTATGACGACGAGCGCGGGTGACCGGGACCGGTCGGCGCGGGACGGACCGGGTCAGCGGCCGGTCGAACAGCAGGCGGTGAGCAGACGCATGAGGTCCACATGCAGCCGCCGGACCAGCATCGGCCGGGCGAGCCGGTCAGCTTGGAAGCGGGTACGCACCTCTCGATGCTTACATTCCTGAGCGGCTTAGTCAACAAAGTGTGAAGCAGCTGTCCCGGGCTTGATCAGCGGGAATACGCCAAGATGGTGGCGTGCAGATCTCGGCGAGGGCGGACTACGCACTGCGGGCATTGTGTGTGCTGGCGAGTGCCCCGGAGCAGTGCGCGGTGAAGGCCGACGAGATCGCCTCGGCCCAGGGCATACCGCGCACTTTCCTCGACGGCATCCTCGTCGAGCTGCGCCGGGCCGGCCTCGTGGAGAGCCGGCGTGGCCCGGACGGCGGTCACCGGCTCGCCCGACCGGCGTACGCGATCTCGCTGGCCGATGTCATCCGGGTGACGGACGGTCCGCTCGCCCTCGTCCGAGGCCAGCGCCCGGAGAGCCACGCCTACGACGGCCCGGCGCGGCACCTCCAGGACGTCTGGGTCGCCGTGCGGGCCAGCCTCCGCTCGATCCTCGAGCTGACGACCGTGGCGCAGGTTGTGGAGGGCCGCCTGCCGGACTCGGTCACCACCTATACCCGCGAGGACCGCTCCTGGCGCTCCGTCTGGCCCTCCGACCACTGAAACCCCTGGTCAAGACCCGTGAGTGGCGAGTTGGGCTATAACCCAACTCGCCACTCACGGGGTCTGACGTGCGGTTTTGGGTCAGCTCGCGGGGGTTAGGTGGGGGGCGGTGGCGGCGGTCAGGTAGCGGTCCAGGACGACCTCCGCGACAGCGGGGTCCGGGCCGAGTGGCGCGGCGACGCGGATCGCCGGGTCCATGGCCAGGGCGGCCCGGCCGACCCGGCGCGGCAGCAGGCCGGGCGCCAGGAACCAGCCGGCCACCGCGATCCGCCCGCCACCGGCGCCCCGCAGCTGCTCGACCGCCTCACCCACCGTGGGGGACAGCGCGGTCGCGAACGCCGGGACGCAGCCCGCCCGCCACGGGTGTTGGCGTGCCCAGGAGGCGGCGAGCCGGTGCACGGCGGCGTTGGCGCTGGCGTGCGAGGAGCCGGTTGCGGCGAGCACGACGCCCAGGTCGGGGTCGTCCAGCGGGCCGGCGACCTCGGCGAGGCGGCGCAGCGCGGCGTCCGCCAGCCTCGGCTCGACACCGCCGGGGGCCTGCCCGCAACCGCTTCCGAGGAGACAGCCGCCGTCAGCACCGCTACCGCCACTGCCGCCACCGAGGACGCCGGAGACGGTGAGGCGCAGCCTCGGGTGCCGCCGGGCCGCCCTGGCCACCGCGCCGGGCAGGTCGACCTCGGCGTGGAACGCGTTGCCGAGCAGCAGCGGCACCACGACGGCCTCGGAGTGCCCGTCGGCGGCCACGGCGGCGAGCACGTCGGGCAGCCGAGGGGTGCTCAGGTCGAGGAAGCTGAGCCGGACATCCAGCTCCGGCCGCTGCCGGCGCACCTCGTCGACCAGTGCGGCGACGGTGGCCGCCGAGCGCGGGTCGCGGCTGCCGTGGGCCACCGCGACCAGCGCCGGGGGTGTGGAAAGGAGCGCCATCAGTCCTCGAGCAGCGGCACCAGCGGGGTGCCGACCAGCCCGGCGGCCAGCGTGTTGCCGGTCGGCGGGTCGATCAGCAGGAACGAACCGGTCGCCCGGCTGTCGGCGTAGTCGTCCACCGGCAGTGGGTCGGCGGTCCGGATGCTGACCCGGCCGATGTCGTTGATCTCCAGCCGCTCCGGGGTGCTCAGCGTGAGGGTGTCGGTGTCCAGCCGGTCGTGCAGCGCGCCGATGATCGCCTGGGTGACCCGGGTGCCGTGCTTGAGCAGCAGCCGGGCGCCGGGGCGCAGTGGCTGCTCGGACAGCCAGCAGACGGTGGTCTCCAGCTGGTCGGTGACCGTCGGCGGGTGCTCGGCGTCGACGATCACGCTGCCGCGCGCCACGTCGAGGTTGTCGGCGAGCAGCACCGTGACGCTGCGCCCGGCGCCGGCCTCGGCGAGCTGGCCGTCCGCGGTCTCCACCGCCGTGACGGTGCTGCGCAGCCCTTCCGGCAGCACCAGCACCTCCTGGCCGGGCCGCACCACGCCGGCCGCGACCTGGCCCGCGTAGCCGCGGTAGTCCGGGTGCTCGGCGGTGCGCGGGCGGATCACGTACTGCACCGGGATACGCAGCGGGGCGTCCAGGTCGGGGCTGACCACCGGCACCGACTCCAGGTGCTCGAGCAGCGTCGGCCCGGAGTACCACGGGGTGTTCGCCGAGGCCTCCACCACGTTGTCACCGACCAGCGCGGACACCGGGATGGTCACGACCCGGTCGGCCGGGTAGCCCAGCGCGGTGGTCAGCCCGTTGAAGTCCTTGGCGATCGCGGTGAACACGGCCTCGTCGTAGCCGACCAGGTCGATCTTGTTCACCGCGAGCACCAGCTGGGGCACCCGCAGCAGCGCGATCACGGCGGCGTGCCGCCGGGTCTGCTCGACCACGCCGTAGCGAGCGTCCACCAGCAGCACCGCGAGCTCGGCGGTGGAGGCACCGGTCACCGTGTTGCGGGTGTACTGCACGTGTCCGGGGGTGTCGGCCAGCACGAACTCGCGCTTCGGGGTGCCGAAGTAGCGGTACGCCACGTCGATGGTGATGCCCTGCTCACGCTCCGCGCGCAGCCCGTCCACCAGCAGCGACAGGTCCGGGGTGGTCAGCCCCTTGTCCACCGAGGCACGCTGTACGGCCTCGATCTGGTCGGCCAGCACCGACTTGGTGTCGTAGAGCAGCCGGCCGACCAGGGTGGACTTGCCGTCGTCCACGCTGCCCGCCGTGGCGAACCGCAGCAGGTCCCGTTGAATGGCGGCGCCCATCAGAAGTAGCCCTCCCGCTTGCGGTCTTCCATGGCGGCCTCGGAGAGCCGGTCGTCCGCGCGGGTGGCGCCGCGTTCGGTCAGCCGGGAAGCGGTCACCTCGGCGATCACCTCGTCCAGCGTGGTCGCCTCGGACTCCACCGCGCCGGTGCACGACCCGTCCCCCACGGTCCGGTAGCGGACGGTCTTGAGCTCCAGCGACTCACCGTCCCGGGGGCCGCCCCACGGGCCCTCGGCCAGCCACATGCCGTCCCGGCGGAACACCTCCCGCTGGTGGGAGTAGTAGATGGAGGGCAGCTCGATGTTCTCCCGCTGGATGTAGCGCCAGACGTCCAGCTCGGTCCAGTTGGAGATGGGGAATACCCGCACGTGCTCGCCGGGCGCGTGCCGGCCGTTGTACAGGTTCCACAGCTCGGGGCGCTGCTTGCGCGGGTCCCACCGGCCGAACGCGTCACGCAGGCTGATGATCCGTTCCTTGGCCCGGGCCCGTTCCTCGTCCCGCCGGCCACCGCCGAACACCGCGTCGAACCGGTGCTCGTTGATCGAGTCCAGCAGCGGCACGGTCTGCAGCGGGTTGCGGGTGCCGTCCGGCCGCTCCACCAGCCGACCGTCGTCGATCCAGTCCTGCACGTGCGCGATCACCAGCCGCAGCCCGAGCCGCTCCGCCAACCGGTCCCGGAAGTCGATCACCTCGGGATAGTTGTGCCCGGTGTCCACGTGCAGCAGCGGGAACGGCACCGCGGCCGGCGCGAACGCCTTCGCGGCCAGGTGCACCAGCAGGGTGGAGTCCTTGCCGCCGGAGAACAGGATCACCGGGCGGTCGAACTCGCCGGCCACCTCCCGGAAGATGTGGATCGCCTCGGACTCCAGGGCGTCCAGCGCGTCGAACCTGGTTTCTGCCTGGGTGATAGCGGGCGCGCTCCGCACCAATGATTCGCTTGCCAGCGCGCTCATGCGTGCAGCCCGCACTCAGTCTTCGCCCGGCCGGCCCAACGCCCGGCCCGCTTGTCCTCGCCAGGCAGCGGCTTGCGGGTACAGGGGGCGCAGCCGATCGACGGATAGCCCGCGTCCACCAGCGGGTTCACCAGGATGTTGTGCTCGGCGATGTAGGCGTCCATGTCCTCGTCGCTCCACGCCGCGATCGGGTTGATCTTGACCAGCCCGAACTTCTCGTCGAACGTGACCAGCGGGGTGTTCGCCCTGGTGGGAGCCTCCACCCTGCGCACCCCGGTGATCCACGCGTCGTAGCGGGCCAGGGTGTTCTGCAGCGGCACCACCTTGCGCAGGAAGCAGCAGCGGTCCGGCTCGCGGGCGAACAGGTCCTTGCCCTCCGCGGTGTCCTGCTCGGCCACGCTGGCCTCGGCCTTGGCGTTCACGATCCGCACGTCGTAGACCGTCTCCACCGCGTCCCGGGTGCCGATGGTCTCGGCGAAGTGGTAGCCGGTCTCCAGGAACAGCACGTCCACGCCGGACTGAGCTTTCGCGGCCAGGTCCACCAGCACCGCGTCCTGCATGTTCGACGCGGCGATCAGCCCGTCGCCGAAGGTGCGCGCGGCCCAGTCCAGCACCGCCTCGGCGCTGGCGTCCGGCCCGAGCTCCTCGGCGCCGCGCCGGGCCAGTTCACGCAGCTCCTCGGCGGTCCGAGTCCGCCCCGGAGTCTCGACCTCGGTGCTTACCGCACTCATTCCGCTCCCGCTCCTGTGCTGTCGAGGGATGGCACGCCGATACCGACCAACTTCACCGCGAACGTGCGCAGACATCCCGCGCAACGCCACGCCCCGTGTGGTTCTTCCACCGGTCGCAAGTCCTCCTCGCCGCAGTACGGGCAGTAGAACGGGACCGCGCGTTCGCTCATTGGAGATCGGCCTCGTCCGCCCGGGCGACCCACTGGGCGAAGCGTTCGCCGGCGTCGCGCTGCTTGGCGTAGTGGCGGACCACCCGGTCCACGTAGTCACCCAGCTCGCTGGAGGCCACCTTCAACCCACGCAGCTTGCGGCCGAACCCGGCGTCCAACCCGAGCCCGCCGCCCAGGTGCACCTGGAAGCCGGGCACCTGGATGCCGTCCGCGGTGGTGATGATCTGGCCCTTGAGCCCGATGTCGGCGGTCTGCGTGCGGGCGCAGGCGTTCGGGCAGCCGTTGAGGTGAATCGCGATGGGGGAGTCCAGGTCCGGGATGTCGGCCAGCCGGCTCTCCAACTCGGCGACCAGCGCGGCGGCCCTGCCCTTGGTCTCCACGATGGCCAGCTTGCAGAACTCAATTCCGGTGCAGGCCATGGTGTGCCGCCGCCACGGCGTCGGGTCGGCGTGCAGGCCCAGCTCGGCCAGCTCGGCGACCAGCTGGTCCACCCGCCCGTCGGCCACGTCCAGCACCAGCAGCTGCTGCTGCACCGTGGTGCGCAGCCGGTGCGAGCCGATCCGCTCGGCGGCCTCGGCCGCTTTGATCAGGGTTGACCCGGAGACCCGGCCGGCGATGGCCGCCGCGCCGACGTAGTTCAGTCCGTCGGTCTGCTTGTGCACGCCGATGTGGTCGCGCGGGCCGGTCCAGTGCTCGGGCGCCGGGCCGTCGACCAGCGCGCGCTTCAGGTACTCGGTCTCCAGCACCTTACGGAAGCGCTCCGGACCCCAGTCGGCCACCAGGAACTTGATCCGCGCCCGGTGCCGCAGCCGCCGGTAGCCGTAGTCCCGGAACAGCCCGACGACGCCGGCCCAGACGTCCGCGACCTCATCCAGCGGCACCCACGCGCCGAGCCGCACACCCAGCTTCGGGTTGGTGGACAGCCCGCCGCCGACCCACAGGTCGAAGCCGGGCCCGTGCTCCGGGTGCCGCACACCGACGAAGGCGATGTCGTTGATCTCGTGCACCACGTCGTGGCGGGGCGAGCCGGAGATCGCCGACTTGAACTTGCGCGGCAGGTTGGAGAACTCCTTGCTGCCGATGTACCGCTCCACGATCTGGTGGATAGCCGGGGTGCCGTCGATGATCTCGTCGGCGGCGATGCCGGCGACCGGCGAGCCGAGGATCACCCGGGGGCAGTCGCCGCACGCCTCGGTGGTGTAGAGGCCGACCGCCTCCAGCTTCTCCCAGATCGCCGGCACGTCCTCGATCTGGATCCAGTGCAGCTGCACGTTCTGCCGGTCGGTGATGTCCGCGGTGTCCCGCGCGTAGTCCCGGGAGACCTCGCCGATCACCCGCAGCTGCTCGGAGGTCAACGCCCCGGAGTCGATCCGGACCCGCATCATGAAGTAGCGGTCGTCCAGCTCCTCGGGCTCCAGCGCACCGGTCCGGCCACCGTCGATGCCCGGCTTGCGCTGGGTGTACAGCCCCATCCAACGGAACCGGCCGCGCAGGTCACCCGGGTCGATCGAGTCGAAGCCGCGGTGGGCGTAGATGTTCTCGATCCGGGCGCGCACGTTCAGCGCGTCGTCGTCGCGCTTGGCCCGCTCGTTCGGGTTCAGCGGCTCGCGGTAGCCCAGTGCCCACTGACCCTCACCGCGGCGGCGGGGCTTACCCACCCCGCCGGCTCCGCCGGCTTGCCGTCCCCCGGTGGCTGGTGCGGGTCGGCGAGTAGCGGCCCCGGCTCGCTCCGTTGCGCCGGCCGGTTGTGGTGGAACCATCTGGGTTTGACCTCCAGGTCGCGGCGGGGAACTCGCGGCAGACCTGGACCCGGGCAAAATGGCACCAGTCGACCGGCTCCCCCGGCCGTAGTCACTCGTGGTGGGATTCGGCGCGGGTTAGACGGTGGACCGGCACATCGCGCTGGAGACACGCTGGAAGTCGACATGGCGGCGGGCCACCAGTCGCATGTCCAGGGCGCACGTCACAGTCTCCAGGGTGCCATCACAGTGGGCCTGCTGACTACCCGCACCGCGATGTTGGGAGAGCAGTCACAATGGAAGGTGATGACAGGAACTTCCGCTGAGCCGCTCACCGCGGTACCGGCTTCCGTCCGGCCGGCGCCCGCCGACCCGGCCACCCCGCCCGCCGACCCGGCCACCCTGCCCGCCGAGGCGCTGGCCGGGTTGGGCGAGCGACCCTTCGGCGTCTACGTGCACGTGCCGTTCTGCGCGGTGCGCTGCGGCTATTGCGACTTCAACACCTACACGCCGTCCGAGCTGGCCGGATCGGGTGCTTCACCGGCCGGCTGGCTGGACGCGATGCGCGCCGAGCTGGAGCTGGCCGCCCGGGTGCTGGGCTCGCCGCTCCCGGCGGACACCGTGTTCGTCGGCGGCGGCACCCCGTCGCTGCTCGGCGGGGACGGGCTGGCCGCCGTGCTGGGCGCGGTGCGTGCCTCGTTCGGGCTGGCCGCCGGCGCCGAGGTGACCACCGAGGCCAACCCGGAATCCACCTCGCCGGAGTTTTTCGAGCGCATCGCCGAGGCCGGCTTCACCCGGGTATCCCTGGGCATGCAGTCCGCCGCGCCCGGGGTGCTGGCCGTGCTGGACCGCCGGCACACCCCCGGCCGCCCGGCCGCCGCCGCCCTCGAGGCCCGCGCCGGCGGGATTGACCAGGTCAGCCTGGACCTGATCTACGGCACGCCGGGGGAGACGGACGACGACCTGCGCCGTTCGCTGGACGCGGTGCTGGCCGCCGGGGTGGACCACGTCTCGGCGTACGCGCTGATCGTGGAGGAGGGCACCGCGCTGGCCCGGCGGATCCGCCGAGGCGAGCTGGCCGCGCCGGACGACGACGTATCGGCGGACCGCTATGAGCTGGTGGACGACATGCTCTCCGGCGCCGGGCTGGGCTGGTACGAGGTGTCCAACTGGTCCAGCTCGGCGGCCACCCGGTGCCGGCACAACCTGGGCTACTGGCGTGACGGCGACTGGTGGGGCGCCGGCCCTGGCGCGCACAGCCACGTCGGCGGGGTGCGCTGGTGGAACGTCAAGCACCCGGCCCGGTACGCCACGCTGCTGGGTGCCGGGGAGTCGCCGGCCGCCGGGCGGGAGGAGCTCACCGCCGAGGAACGCTACGAGGAGCGGGTGATGCTCCAGGTGCGGCTGGCCGAGGGGTTGCCGGTGCGGCTGCTGGACGAGGCCGGGCGCGAGGCGGCGGCCCGCGCCGCGGCGGACGGCCTGCTCGAACCCGCTGAGCTAGGCGCCGGCCGGGCCGTGCTCACCCGCCGAGGCCGCCTCCTCGCCGACGCCGTAGTCCGCGCCCTGCTCGGCAGCTAGCCACCGTCGCCGCGCGTGCCGTGGCCGTAGCCGTGCCGTGGCCGCCGCCGTGCCGTGGCCGCCGCTGCCGTCGCCCGCCTGGTCGCCGTCGCCGTCGCCGTCGCTGGCCGTCGCTGCCGTCGCCCGCCTGGTCGCCGTCGCCGTCGCTGGCCGTCGCCGTGGCGGGCCTTCCTCCCGACTTCGCATGCCTCAGGTGCACTTCGCACAGGGTGTGCGGTATGCGAAGTGCACCCTAGGCATGCGAAGTCGGAGTGGCGGCGGTGTGCGCGACGGCGGCGGGCACGGGCGGAACGACGGCGGTGGCGGGCGGAACGGCGGCGGTGGCGTGCGGGACGGCGGCGATGGCCGACGGGGCGTGGGAGAGTGGACCGGTGAAGATCGCACCGTCGGGGGAGCAGTTCGTCATCGCCTCGGGCGCCCACCAGGTCACCCTGGTCGAGGTGGGCGGAGGTATCCGGGAGTATCTGCACGAAGGCCGGCACGTGCTGGACGGCTACCGGGTCGACGAGATGTGCAGTGGCGGGCGGGGTACCCCGCTGATGCCCTGGCCGAACCGGCTGGCCGACGGCGTCTACACCTTCCGTGGCGCCCGCCACCAGCTGCCGCTGTCCGAGCCTGCCCGGCACAACGCCATCCATGGCCTGCTGCGCTGGACCAACTGGACCCGGCGGGCCGGCGACGAGTCGCACGCCGTTCTGGGCGCCGTGCTGCATCCCCAGCCGGGCTACCCGTTCCCACTGGACGTCGCGATCGAGTACGCGGTTTCGGACGCGGGCGGTCCCGGCCGGCATCCCGGGCTCACCGTGACCACCACGGCCACCAACCTGGGTGACGTGCCGTGCCCGTTCGCCAGCGGCCAGCATCCGTATCTGGCCGCCGCCGGCCAGACCGTGAACGAGGCGAGCGTGCGGCTGGGCGCGCGGCGGTGGATCTCCACGGACGAGCGGGGTCTGCCGGTCGGCAGCGAATCGGTGGAGGGTTCCCCGCTGGATTTCCGTACCCTCCGCAAGATCGGCGAGACGAGCATCGACCACGCCTTCACCGAGCTGGACCGGGACTCCGACGGCCTGGCCTGGGTGGAGCTGGAGGACCCGGAGGGCCGGCAAACGCGCCTCTGGGCGGACCGGAACTACTCCCACATCCAGCTGTTCACCGGCGACACCCTGGGGCCGGACCGACGGCGACGCGGCCTGGCCGTCGAGCCGATGACCAGCCCGGCCAACGCGTTCGCCTCCGGGGACGGGCTCCTCGTGCTGGAGCCCGGCGAGTCCCTGACCACAGCCTGGGGAATCCTGCCCGGCTGAGCGAGCTGCGACAAAAGTGGCGCGTGCCGCTCCGGCCGGCCGGTAGCGTGCCCGGCGTCGGAGGCGCATGGAGGGGACGGACATGCCGGAGTCCACTGAACTGGATCTGAAGCTGGCCTCGGGGACGGTGCACGCCCGTCGCTGGGGCCCGACGGACGCGCCGCTGGCTCTGTGTGTGCACGGGCTGTCAGCCAACCTGCACGCCTTTGACTACCTGGCCGAGCGGATCGCCGGCCCGAGCCGTCAGCTGGTCGCGCTCGATCTGCGTGGCCGCGGCCGCAGCGAGATCACCGCGCCCGGCACCTATGGGCTGACCGCGCACGCCCAGGATGCCCTCGAGGCGGCAACCCTGCTCGGCGCCGAGCGGTTCGACCACGTGGGCTGGTCGATGGGTGCGCTGATCGGGATCACCGCCGCCGGGCTGGCCGGGGAGCGGTTGCGCAGCCTGACCATGATCGACCATGTCGGCACCGTCGACCCGGCTGGGTACGCGGCGGTGCGCGCCGGGCTGAACCGGCTGGACGCGGTGGTGGACGATCCGGCGGACTACCTGGCCGCGATCCGCGGTGCCGGGGTGGTCACGCCGTGGAACGAGTACTGGGACCGGATTTACCGCTACGAGCTGGGCGAGCGCGCCGATGGCCGGTTCGCCCCGGTCACCGACAAAGCGGCCTGCCTGGAGGACCTGGACTATTGCGCCACCGGTGAGGTGACCTCCAGCTGGGCGAAGATCACCATGCCGGCGGTGCTGCTGCGCGCCACCTTCGAGTTCGGCGGCGGGCTGATCGTGTCCGAGGCGGACGCGGCGGCGCTGCACCGCGCGGCGCCCGGGGTGCGGGTGCTCGACGTGAAGCGCAACCACTTCGGGATCATCACCGACGACGGCGTGGTCGCCGCGGTCGGCGAGCTGCTGGGGAAAGGCTAGAGCGGCAGGAAGCGCTTCAGCTTGCCGCTGCCGTGCCGCTCGATGTGCACCACCGGCGCGAGGGTGATCTCCGCTCCGGGCAGCCCGAGCCGGGCCAGTCCGGCGCGCAGCTCGTCGCCCAACGCGGCCAGATCGACCGGGCCCTCGCAGCGCACGGCGATGTCCGCGCCGGTCGGGGTCTGCCGCACCTGGTATTCGATCACGTTCCGTCGCGCCCCGAGCACGGAGCGGAACAAGTGTGGGTGCACCAGTACCTCGGCGTCGCGGCGGTACTGGAAGCTGTCGTCCAGCCGGCCCTGCGGATCGCCGATCAGCTGGTGCGCCGAGCCGCACGGGCAGCGCTGGTCCAGCACGGTGAGCTCGTCGGTGATCTCGTAGCGGATCAGCGGCATGGTGTGGTTGAACAGCACGGTGACGTAGATCTTGGCCGCCGCCCGGTCGCGGCCCACCGGGCGGCCGTCCCGGTCCACCGGCTCCACGATGGCCAGGTCGTCGCTCAGGTGCAGCCCCGGCCCCTGCCCGCAGGAACTGGCCGACACCCCCTCCGAGGCTCCCCACACATTCAGTACCGGTGCGCCCCAGGCGCCCTCCACCGCGGCCCTGATCTCGGGTAGCAGCGGCTCCGCGATGGACACGACCGTGCCCGGAGCAATATCCAATCTGCCCGATACGGCCTCGTGGGTGAGTGCGTACAGCACGGCCGGGTAGCCGTTGAGCACGCTCGGCTGGTACTCGTTCAGGCCGGCCACGATCTCCGGCATCGGCAGGGTCAGCGGGAAGCGGCGCATCTGGACCACCCCGCTGGAGAACGTCTGCGGCATGGTGGCGGACTGGTGGGTGGCCTTGGCGGCGCCGAGCACGGCCATCCGGGTCGGTGGCCCGCCGGCCTGGCGGCCCAGGAGGTGACGGAACAGCCCGAGGAAGGCCACCGTCCAGCCGTCCCAGTCGTAGACGAACACCCCGCGTCGGCCGCTGGACCCGCTGGACGCGCAGGCGTGGTAGCGGTCCAGCAGGTAGGCGTCCGCGCCGTGCAGCGAGTCCAGGTGTGCCTCCACCCGGTCCAGCCGCAGCCGGTCATCGGTGACGATCTCGTCGAAGTTCGCCATCAGGTCGTCCTTGGTCATCACCGGCAGCTCGGCGAGGCTCTGCACGTCCAGCTGTTCCGGGTTGAACTCGCGCAGCCGGGTCCGATGCCACGGGGAGGCGGCCTTGGCGGTACGGACCAGCCGGCGTAGCTCGGTGCGGCGGTGCTCGGCGAGCCGCTCGGGGGTCCAGTCGAGTCGGCCGAGGAGCTCCGCGGTGGCCGCGCCGAAGTCGGTGATGTGCCGCGCCCGGAGCGTCTGATAGCTGGTCACAGCGGGCGAAGCTACCGGGGTGGGGCGCGGAATTCGTCCGGGAAACCACGGTCCCGGGTACGGAGTTCAGAGCGGGAACTCCTCGGCCCTGGCGGCCAGCCGCGACTTCGATCCCACGCCCAGCTTGGCGTAGACCTTGTTCAGGTGGCTCTCCACGGTCCGCACGCTGATGAACAGCCGCTCGGCGATCTCCCGGGCGCTGTGCCCCTCGGCGGCCATCCGCGCCACCTCGCGTTCCCGGCGGGTCAGGGCGGAGGGCCCGCGCACCGCCCAGCCGGCCCGCTGCCCCGGTCCGCCGAGGCCGGACAGCACGTCGAGGGTGCGGGCCTGCCGCCACGGTGCTCCGCACTCGGCGAATGTCTCGCCGGCCGTGCGCAGCACCGGGACAGCCCCCGCCGGGTCGGTGACCGCTAGCGCACGGCCGAGCACGTGCAACGCCCGGGCTTGATGGGCCCGGCAGTCAACCCGGCCGAGCAGGTCCACGGCGTTGGCCGCGGCTGACCGGGCGGCCTCGGCGTCCCCGCCGGCCAGCGCACACAGCGCCTGGGCGGTCGCGGCCATGCCTCGGTAGAAGTCCCGGTCCAGCAGCTCGGCGATCTCGGTCAGCGCGGCGGCCGCCGCCGTGCCCGCGGCCAGGTCCGAGAGCTCCTCGGCGACCTCGGCGACATCGGCCAGTACCAGCGCGGCGCTGCCCAGGCCGCCGATCTCCCGCAGCCGCTGGGCGGTGTGGCGCATCGCGGCCAACGGGGCCGACCTGCCCTCGGTGCGCCAGGCCAGGAACGCCTCGGCGTGCACCATCCAGTGGCTGTAGACGAACCAGTCCCGCCCCCGGTAGGTCTGCCGCGCCCGAGCCACCAGCCGGCCAGCCACGTCCAGCCGCCCGTGCTCCACGGCGGCCAGGGTGGTGAAGAACAGCGGCAGGCCACGCCGTTTGCTGACCGGCCCGGGCACCTCGGCCAGCGCCGCCAGGCCGGCGGAGAGCGCGGCGGGGAAGTTCCCGGCGCACCAGTGGGCCATGCTCGTCGCGTTCAGCCCGACCGGGTCGCCGGGGTCGGCCCCGACAGCCGAGCCCGAGCTGTCCTCCGGCGCCAGCGAGGCCAGCGCCTCCGCGCAGCGCCCCTCGAAGATCAGCCCGATCGCCCGGCAGCGCAGCCCCACCGCCTCGGCGTATGCGTCGCCGGTGGCCCTGGCCAGCCGGATCGTCTCGTCCACCCGGGCGTAGCCCTCGGAAAACCGCCCGGCGTTCTGCTCCACCATGATCAGGCTGCGGGTGGCGCGCAGCAGCAGCGCCCGGTCACCGCTTCGCCTGGCCTCGGCGGCGATCCGGTCCGCCCCGGCGCGGAGCGCACCCAGGTCCCCGCGCAACGCCCTGATCCAGGCCAGTTCGTGCTCGGCCAGCAGCGCGCTGCTCCGATCCCCGGCGTCGCTGAACAGCCGCGTGGCCAGCGCGCATTCCCGCTCCGCGTCGGCCAGCTCGCCCGAGCCCCAGGCCAGGAAGCTGGCCAGGCGGAACTTCACCATGGCCCGCTCCGCCGGCGCCGCCACCGTGGCCAGTACCGCGTCGATCCGGCGCATCGGACCGATGCCGAGCAGCGCGTGCCCGTCCGCGCGGTGATCAACCACCCACTGGGCGCGCCAGGACAGCGCCCGCACCACCTCGCGCCAGCGGGCGTCCCCGGCGGGCAACAGTTCCACCAGCGAGGCCAGGATCTCCAGGGCCTCGTGGTAGGCCTCCCGCTCCTCGGCCCGGCGGACCGCTTGGACCAGCGCGGCCACCGCCTCCGGGTCGCCGGGTTCGGCCGAGGCGGCGAAGTGCGGCGCGGCCGCGCCCAGCCGGTCGGCGGCCAACAGCGCCTGCCCGGCGCGGCGGTGCAGCAGCCGCCGCCTGGCCGCGCCGATGCCCTGGTAGACCGCCTCCTGGAGCAGCGGGTGCGCCACCTCGTAACTCAGGTCCGGGCCCCGCTCCTGCTCGGTGACCAGCTCTCGGCGGGTGAGCGTGTCCAACGCGGTGGCCAGCACCTCGGCCGAATGGCCACTGGGCCCGACCAGTCCGCGCAGCTCCACCCGCCGGCCCAGCACGGCGAGCAGCTCGAGCACCCCCAGTGCGTCCGGGTCGAGCCCGCGCACCCGGCGGGTCAGCTGCCCGGTGAGCGCCTGGGGCAGGGCCCGCAGGGCCGGCGCGCTGAGGTCCGCGTCCTCGTCGAGCAGCGCGCGCAGCAGGCCGAGCAGGTACAGCGGGTTGCCCCGGGTGCGTTCGGTCAACCAGTCGACCAGGGCGGGCGTCGGGCGGTCGGCGAGCACCGCCTCGGCGAGCTGGCCCACGGCGGACGGCGGCAGCGGCGGGAGAGCCAGCCGGTGGAGCTGTCCGTCCTGCTCGAGGGAGGCCAGCACCTCGGCGGCGATCGGCTGGGCGTCCAGCTCGGCGGCCCGAGCGGTGGCCACCACCAGCACCGGGGCGCTGGACAGATTGCGCGCCAGGTAGGCCAGGGCCTCCCAGGAGGACGCGTCGGCCAGGTGCACGTCGTCGAGCAGGAGCACCACCGGGCCGGTCCTGGCGAGGTTGCCCAGCAGCGCGGCGAGCCCGGCCAGCACCCGGGAACGTGGCTGTTCCCCGGCCGGCGGCGCCCCACCACGGACCACCGCGACGCTGCGCACCAGTACCGCGAGGTCGTCCAGGAAGCCCGCGCAGAGCGCCGAGATCCGCTCGGCGGGCAGCCCGCGCAGATGCCCTTCCAGCGCCTCCGACCACATCCCGAAGTCGCTCGAACCGCCGAACGGGTAGGCCCGGGCGGAGAGGCCGATGAATCGCCGGGTGAACAGCTCCTTGGCCAGCCGAGTCTTGCCCACCCCGGCCGAGCCAACCAGCAACAGGCAGCGCAACTCGCCGGCCTCGGCCCGATCGGCCTCGGCCCGCGCCTCGGCCAGCTCGGCGTCCCGGCCGATGAGCCGGGGGGCGCTCACCGCGGTGTCGCTTTCGATCAGCCCAGGTTAGAGGGTGTCGGGTCGCCGAGGTATCGCGATCTTCAGCCTGCCGGCACCCCGTCCATCTTCCGTACCCAGGTGTTCTGGAACGCCTTGATCAGCCAGTCGCCGCCGGTCCCGCTCAGTACCCAGGTCTGGGTGGCCCCGGTGTCGCCGGCCAGCGGCCCCGCTGGCACCCACAGCGCGGCGCTCAGCTGGGCTACCGCCACGCCCTCGGCCAGCCGCTCGCTGGCCAGCTGGATCATGTGCAGCCGGCTGCCGGCGTGGATGCTGGCGAAGTTCAGCCGATGGACGTGGGCGATCTTGTCCCGGCCTCGCCAGACCCGGCCCAGCACGTCCACGAAGTCGGCGTCGGGATGGAAATGCTCGGCGAACCCGTCGCTGTCCGCCGCGTTCCAGCTCGAGACCATGCTCTCCACCAGCTGGTCCACCTGCTTGGTCAGCTGGTCCGCGCCCGCCGGCGGGTTGTGCACCGCACCGTCCATGTTGTCCTCCACAGTTCGCCTAGGATGAGTGATCCAGGTTCCGGAACAGGGTTTGCCTTACTGGAACAACGTTCTACTGACTGGAGCAACGTAGGTGGAGGAGCAGGCCCGGTCAAAGCTTTTGCCGGGCGTGGTACGGCTGCGCGAGCAGCGGGAAGCGCTGACCAGGCAGACGATCCTGAACGCGGCCCGAGAGCTGTTCGCGGAGCGGGGCTACGCGGCCACCCCGATCCGAGAGCTGGCCCGGCGCGCCGGCGTCGCGCCCCAGACGATCTACGCGGCCTACGGCTCCAAAGCCGGCGTGCTGGCCGGGTTGCCCGACCTGATCGACCAGGAGGCCGGTGTTCTCGAGCTGTTCGAGGCCAGGCTGGGCACCACCGACCCGGTCGAGCTGGTCGGCCTGCTCGCCCGGATCACCCGGCAGATCCGGGAGCGGTGTGGCGACGTGCTCAAGGTGTGGCGCTCCGGCGCCGCGGTGGAGCCGGACATCGCGGCCACCCAGCGCGAAGGGCACCGGCGTCGGCGCCTTGGCGTGCTGGCCATCCTGGAGCGGGTGCAGGCCCAGGGTGCGCTGGCCGACCACCTCACCCTGACCAGGGCCGCCGACCTGGCCGTCGCGCTGATGACCGACGACGTCTGTGACGCACTGGTCGACGAGGCCGGGTGGTCCTACGACGAATACCAGGAGTGGCTGACCGCTACCCTGGCCGCCCAGCTGCTCCGCGGCTAGGCGGGCACCGCGCCGCGCAGGTCCAGCACGTCGAACCGGTGCGGGTTGGCCTCCCCGGAGCAGAGCGAGTGGCCGTGCACCCCCATCGGCCGGCGCCGCACCACCACCCGGTAGGGCGTGCCGCCGGCGTCCACCTCCACCGAGGCTTCGTCGCCCTGGGCGTCCACGGTGCCCGCGACCACCTCGTCCAGGCCGCGCAACCCGGTCCGTTCCCGCACCGCGATCTCCGCCACCTGGGCGAACGGATCGATGCCGACCCGGCCGCGCAGGTTGTCCAGCTCGACCTCGCCGCGCAGCGCGGCAACCGCCACCGGGGTCGCGGTGGCGGGCACCAGCTGGCCGTACATGAACCCGTGCGGGGCGACGAGCAGGTTCCCGGCCCACCGGTCGCCGCCGAAATGGGTGCACTGCCAGGTCCGCTCGGGGAACCGCTCGGCCAGTGCGTCGGCGACCGGGCGGCCCAGAATCGCGCAGCAGGCGTCCTTGCGGCCGTGCACGCAGACCAACAGCAGCGGGCCGCCCACCGGTTCGCCGAACCCACCGTCGCCTTCGGCGATCGCCGGCAGGTCGAGTTGGGCCAGCTCCGGGTAACTACCCACGGAGAGCCGCTCCAGCCAGCGCCGGCCCGGCCGGCAGCCGCCGACGAACACCGAGGGACGCTCCGGAACCGCGTTCCGCCCTGGCCTGCGGATGATCAGCACCCGGAGCCCGAGCCGGACGTGCAGCTCGTCCATCCGCTCCGGAGCTCCCGGCCCGAACGCCTCGGTGAGCACGCGTTCGCGCACGTCGGCCGCCCAGGGGCCGGCGTGCTCGACGAGCAGCACCGACTTGATCCGGGACGCTGTGCCGGTCGGCCGCTCGCCCAGCTGGCGAGCCAGCGCCGCACAGTGCGGAAGCTTGATCGTGCTCACGGAATAAGGCTAACCTAACTTTACTGGACAGGGATCATCGGGTGGGTGCTTTTCTTGACCGAGTCGCGCTTCGCCCGCGTAGGTTACTGGGGGCCTGGAACTCGGGCCTGAGTGATCACCGATAGGTGTGTCGGGGCATACAAGGGAGGTGACCATGGCTGACCAGGACGTTCTCTTGCTCGGAGTCGAGGAGGACACCGTCGTCGCGCGGCGTGAGACGAACGGTGACAACGACGGAGG
>Ga0137412_10000562_pt2 | contig 22077 bp, 19 predicted proteins | sample CZODoug2_1_16fun_FD_122160 | JGI IMG/M metagenome (GOLD analysis project Ga0137412, IMG submission 122160) | Vadose zone soil fungal communities from Angelo Coast Range Reserve, California, USA - CZODoug2_1_16fungal (Hybrid Assembly) | ecosystem: Environmental > Terrestrial > Soil > Vadose zone... | reverse complement strand
TTCGATTGAAGCGCTGGATTTGCTCGAGGTGCTCAAGCGGATCGAAGGGAAGGGCGTCATCGATACTGCCCACCGTACTAGGGAGGTCTGCGGACGCATTTTCCGGTACGCCATTGCGACCGGACGTGCAAAGCACGATATCGCCGCGGACCTTGTTGGAGCGCTTGCGCCACGCACTACAACTCATCACGCCGCGATCACCGATCCCGTAAAGGTGGGCGCCTTGCTGAGAGCTATTGACGCCTACGACGGGCAGGCGACCACCGGCGCGGCTCTAAAGCTCGCCGCCTACGTGTTTGTTCGTCCTGGCGAGCTGCGTGCTGCCGAGTGGTCGGGGTTCGTGTTGGACGGTGACGAACCTCTGTGGAGGATTCCGGCTGAGCGAATGAAAATGCGCGAGGCGCATGTTGTGCCACTCGCACAGCAGTCCGTTGACATCCTGAAGGCACTGGTGCCTATTACCGGACGTCAACAGTACGTGTTTCCGGCAATTGGCGGCGGTGGTCGTCCCATGAGCGAGAACACGCTAAATGGCGCAATCCGTCGCTTGGGTTACTCCGGCGAGGAAATGACATCCCACGGTTTCCGCAGTATGGCGAGCGCATTGTTGAATGAGCAAGGCGTGCATCCTGATCTCATAGAGTTGCAACTTGCTCACGCTGAGAGAAACACGGTTCGGGCTGCTTACAACCGTGCACAGCGATTGGCGGAACGGCGAGTGATGATGCAGAACTGGGCAAATTATTTGGACAACCTGAGGGCGTCACGCGATACATCCGCGGTCGCCACTGGAAAAGACTAGGTAGCCGTCAGTATGGTACAGGTGGAATTCAACCTACCCAACGAAGCTCTCGCGGTAGTTGACGGCCAAATCGATCAACTGGCGACTGAGCTTCGCGCGGCTGCCGCCGTTAAGTGGTACGAGGTGGGGTGTGTCAGCCGCGAGGTTGCAGCGCAGATTGCTGGTGTCAGTGAGGGTGAGCTTGCCTCTCTCATGTCCAGTGTCAATCGTCCGCGGGCGCCAATAGACGTTGTTAGAACGTCGAAAGTAACCATCGAGGCGTTTCGGGGCGGACTGCTACAGCTTGAGCGAGCCCGCAGAATGGAAGCCGCCTTGGACGCGCTTCGACCTCTTGATGAGACTTCCACACTCCGCATTGTCCGTGACCCCGCGGTCTGTCACGGAAGGCTCGTGATTCGTGGCACACGCATCACGGTCAGCTCGGTGATTGGCAGCCTCGCAGGTGGTATGCCGTCTGCAGAGATTCAGAGCGAGTACGACCTAACAGCCGAAGACATTCGTGCCGCCCTTGTGTTCGCTGTCGATCTGGTTAACGACGCGCGGATTAATCCCACTTCATTGTGAGACTTTTTCCTGACTCGGCACATTCCCGAAGATACAGGTTGATGAGATTTTGATACGGGATCCCGTTCTTCTCCGCCAGCGCCTTGAAGTATTCCACCGTGTCCTGGTCCAAACGAATTGTCAGTTGCTTCTTCGCTTTGCTGAGGTACGGATTCCTGACTGACTTGGAAAAATCGTAGTGTTTCTTCATCGCTGCCACCAATGATATTGCTCGATCTCTTCGCGGTCGGCCTTTCGAGCCGAGATGATCCGAATGACGTCGCCGCCCTTGCGGTAACAATGACATACAACTAACACGCGGACGGAGATGCTCAATCCCAAGAGTACGAACCTCTCTTCGTCTTCAGAGTGCTCCGGATCTGGGATCACGCGGGCGTTTTCATCCAGAAATGCAGTCTTCGCCTCAGCGAATGAGACGCCATGCTTGCGCCGATTGGCGGCGGCTTTCTTTTCATCCCATTCGAATCGAAGACCGCTCATGTACTACAGTATAACTACAGTGTAGTGCGTCGTCCAGCTGTGTCCTGGGTCAGATTTTGGCTGCTAAATCAATACGTTGTGATTGCCTTACCCTGTGGAGACCGCTTGCGATCCCGCACTCTCGGCGACGCCATATAGACATTGGAACCGCCGGAGACGTTTGCCGTGCCAAGTCAAGACGGGCCCGATGATGGACTGGACCGACCCTCTAAAGTCAGTATATGAAATCAATGGCTTACGTGAGCCGCGAAATTGTAGTGGCTTTTTCGTAGCATCGAGCAACTGGGGCCTACCGCATCCCCGCATCGATCTTGCGTCCGAGTGATCTACTTCCAAACTCCTGGCGATATTGTTGCGGGAAGGGCGGGGGGCTCGTAGCTGACGAGTGGCTGTTGACGAAAAAGGCTTCGCTCACGGAGTCGGCCTGGGCGCGGGATCGGCAGCAGATCCACAAGTGGGTGGTTCCCTATCTCGGCAGCAAACCGATGGGATCGATTGAGGCGCCGGATTTACTTGAGGTGCTCAAGCGCATCGAAGCCAAACGCGTCATCGACACCGCGCACCGTACCAGGGAGGTCTGCGGACGTATCTTCCGCTACGCGATCGCAATGGGTCGCGCGAAGCACGACATTGCTGCGGACCTTGTTGGAGCACTCGCGCCCTGCCAGTGCGGGCGGCGGGTGTAGGCCGTCATCCTGCGTAAACAATCGATCCCGAAGTCTCGCCTCGGTCCGGGCGGATAGAGAGCCAGTACATCTTCGTACAGCCGATCCAGGGCTTTGCGGTCTTCTTACATGGCGGCAGTCTGCATTCCTCGGACTGAATCGTCACTCCCCTATTACTGGGGATTTTCAACTTATGGAATCCATTCCATAAAGGCAATATGTTTTGGACTCGTTTATGCGCCATAGTTATGTGGTGCCCACGCTCATCAAACTCTTTGCAGTTGAGAAGGGGAGTTTGGCAACGTCGTCTCGCAGTAGTCTTGAGCGCCACCAACAGAGGGAATCTCGATGACTCTGCACAATCAACAGAATGCGCCATCGCAGTTGACTAACACAGGCGACTTTGCGGCGCGCGACGAAACATCCACTGCGTGTCTTATGGCGTCATGCGGAAGAGGACGGACTAGGGGGCGGCGGCAGCGCTATGAGAAATTCCGCTGTGTTTACCTGGCGGCGCGGCGGCTTGCTGGGTTTCAATGCGTCAATACGGGGCGTAGCCGGTTTGTTACCAATAGTTCTCCATGAGTTCCCGCGCCCATTCCGGTTCGCGAATCGTGCCGCGTGGCAAGTAGCCGGACCATACCGGCTTGATGTCAAGAAGAGGAGTGCCATCGACCGCGTCCAGCCCCTCAACCTCGATGTTCAATCCGCGGACTTGCACGAGACGGCAGATGGACACTCCTAATCGATTCGGGCGCATGCGACCGTGCTGGGCGAATATTCCAACGGCCGGCCAGTCAGGGCGACCGCGAGGCCGACGAGCGCCCAGTTCCAATGGCTCGTCTGCGTGAAGGTGGAAATAAAACACCACCTCGATGTGTGAAACCTCATCCAATCCCGCCAGTGCCGCGGTGGTGAATTGTTCCGGGAGCAATTCCAGGAAGGAGCGGTTGGAGCCCCAATTATCTTTAGTGGGTTCCGCGCGACCTCCTCTAACATAACCTATTGCCTCCATTACAAATGTCATATTCGATCTCCTTGGTCGGCTTGTACCAATGTCGTTGGTTCCGTCTCGCTGGGCTGATCTGGAGAAGGTGTACCGCGGGAACGCAAAGCGAATTTTCAGACTTCCGGATGCCGTGTAACCAGGACAGGGAGGGTAGGACGCACTAAGCAAAGGACTTTGTCCGACACTTGCTTGCAAGTCTCGGGGAGAAGGATGATTTTTACGGAAAACGAGAGACGTGCGGCTGCGATCGCAGCAAACACTGACTCGTCGTTGGCATCGTACCCTGGAATTAGAAGGCATGACTTCGTGCAGCTGCAGAGTCGCTCTAAGGTTGCTCCTCGGCTTCCAGTTCGTTGCCCCCTTTCCTAAGCGCGATGAGGTTCCCCAAAATATGCCCGAGTAACTTTCTCAGGCTCGCCATTTCCGCAGAGCTCAGTCCATTTGTCGCTTGGCCGTGGACCACCATGCTGATCGGTAGAAGGTCGCTCTTCAGCAGTTGTCCTGCACGAGTCAGATAGATGTTGCTCTTGCGTTTGTCGACTTGGTCGCGCGAGCGGGCTATGTAGCCTTTCTGCTCCAGCGAATTGAGAACTGCAGTCAATGCCGCCTTTTCCGTTCGCATGCGCTCAGCAAGCTGCACCTGCGTAAGCCCTTGATCTTCCCACAATACCCGTAACGCAGCCCACTGTGCCCCAGACACCTCGTGCCGTTCCAGTGCCCGTGCCAGTTCGCGCGCGAAGGCCAGGTGCACGTCTCTGATCAAATAGCCAAGGCTTTTATCGGGGCCGAACTGATCGGCTGATGCAGCGAGCTCGCCGGCTCGCGATGATGTGCGCTTAGCAGTCGAAGCTACTCGCTTGCGGGTCAAAGCCATTCCACTGTCCCTCACCTATTGACAAATATCGTATAAATATATACGATATAAACAGACCATCGAATTTGCCGTGACGCAGGATACCAAGGCGAACCTCTGGCCGAAAGGTGAATGCAGTGCAAGCTCCTTTAAATCCCTTGTCCGTGGCTTATCGCGACGCCATGCGGCGCCAGGCAAGCACCGTCACCATCGTTTCGGCCGGCACTACGGAACAGCGTCATGGCATAACCGCGACCGCCATGACCTGCGTCAGCATGGAGCCACCCTCGCTGCTCATCTGCATCAACCGCAGGAACTACTTACATCCGTTTCTGGATGGGCAGGAGTATTTCTGCGTGAATCTTTTGCACTGCAGTCATGTGGAAGTCTCGGAGGTCTTCTCCGGAAAGAGACCCACGAAAAATCGGTTTGAGTGGGGAAACTGGGCGACCCATACGACCGGTCTTCCGTACCTCAAGGACGCGCAGAGCAATGTCTTTTGCCGCAGAACGCTTGCGATCCCATATGGCTCGCACACGATCTTCATAGGTGAAGTGTTTGAAGTCGAGACGCGAAGCGAAATTGCTCCGTTGATGTACGCGAACGGACGGTACGCGACCTGCACCCCGATGGGAAGTTATTGATCGTTGTGCGTGTGCGTGCATGACATTTCAGAAAAACTCAGCCCGACGAACTGAAATCGGCCACAGACGCCAACCCTGTGGGGCGTCATAAACAGCGGCCCATCTGAACAGGAACAACAAATGTTAAGTACTAAGCTGCCCGAAGGTGTACTGCCCAACCATCGGGGGCTTTATTACGGTGGCGCGTGGCACGCACCGCTTGCCGGTCAGTATGTGAGTAGCGTTGCACCGGCGACGGCGGAGGCCATCGCTGAAGCCTCGATCGCCGAGGCCGACGATGTCGACGCCGCAGTGCGTGCCGCTCACGCTGCTTTCGATACCTGGCGGCGGACGACGCCGGCAGAACGGGGCGTGCTCCTTCGCCGGGCCGCGGAAGTGCTGCGCGAACATGCAGACTCGCTGGCACTGCTCGACGCGCTCGATACTGGAAGCCCGGTGACAATGTTGGCCGGCGATGCCCGGTTCGCCGCTGCCAGCCTGGACTATTTCGCGGGTCTGGCCACCGAGATTAAGGGCGATACCCTGCCGATGGGAAACGGGCATCTCAACTACACGCTGCGTGAGCCGTTGGGAGTCGTCGCCCGGATCGTCGCCTATAACCATCCGCTGATGTTCGCTGCCATGCGGATCGCCGCGCCACTCGCGGCGGGTAACACGGTCGTGGTGAAGGCGCCGGATCAGGCGCCCTTGTCGCTGCTGCGTCTGGCCGAGTTGATCGGTGAGCTATTCCCGCCTGGTGTGGTCAATTTCCTTACGGGCGGCCGTAACTGCGGCGAAGCCCTGACGGCGCATCCGCTGGTGCGCAAGATTACCTTGATTGGTAGCGTACCAACGGGCAAAGCGGTCATGCGTAATGCTGCGGATTCGCTGAAGCCCGTGCTGTTCGAGTTGGGTGGCAAGAATGCGTTGATCGCCTATCCCGACGCCGATGTCGACGCGCTGATCCCGGGCATTGTTCAGGGTATGAACCTCACTTGGGCCGGGCAGTCGTGCGGCTCGACCAGCAGGGTATTTCTCCACGCATCGATTCACGACCGCGTTCTTGCCGCCGTCGCCAATCTCATACCGGAGCGTCACAAGCCGGGTTTACCGACCGATCCTGCAACGACCATGGGATCCCTGATCAGCCAGGCGCAACTGGACAAGGTCGAGGGATTCGTCCGCTCCGCCCTCGCTGAGGGCGCGCGACTCGTGTGCGGTGGCAGGCGGCCAAAGGATCCGGTTCTGGCGCGCGGTTTCTTCTTCGAACCGACAGTGTTTGCGGACATGCGACCGGACATGCGCCTGGCGCGTGAGGAAGTCTTCGGCCCGATCATGTCGGTCTTCCGCTGGGACAACGAGGATAGCCTTTTCGACCACGTCAACGGGCTCGACTACGGCTTGACGGGATCCATTTGGACCCGCGATCTCGTCACCGCCCATCGGGCTGCGGCTCGTCTCGAGGCCGGCTACGTCTGGATCAATAACACGAGCCAACATTTCATAGGTGCCCCGTTCGGCGGCGTCAAGCACTCCGGCATCGGCCGCGAAGAGTGTTTCGAAGAGCTCCTGGAATTCACGAGCGTCAAGAACATCAACCTGAAATTGTCGGCGTCCTGAATGCTCGTTCTCCACGGTTATTTCCGCAGCAGCGCTGCGCATCGCGTGCGGATTGCCCTCAACCTCAAAGGAATTGCCTACGAGCAGAGGTTTTATGATCTTCGCCGTGGAGAACAGCGCTCTGCGGCCTATCTCCTCATCAATCCCCAGGGCTTCGTGCCGACCCTGGAGCATGATGGAGTGTTCATAACTCAGTCCCTGTCCATTCTCGAATATCTCGAAGAGAGCTTTCCGCAGCCGAATCTTCTGCCTCGGGACCGTGCCGGCCGGGCGCGCGTACGATCGATCGCCGATATTTGCGCAGTGGACGCTCAGCCGCTCAATAAGGCGAAGGTATTGAAATATCTGGACACCGCTTGTGGGGTGGATGAGGAAGCGCGGCTGCGATGGTGCAGACATTGGCTTGCCGACTGCTTCGGGCCAATGGAGGTACGACTGGCGGCAGAACGAGAAACGGGGCGACTATGCCATGGCGATCAGCCGACCTTTGCGGACATCTGTCTCATACCTCAAGTGCTGAACGCAAAGCGCTTCGGGTTCGATCTGTCTCGATTCCCAACAGTCTGCCGTGTTTACGAGATGGCTGCATCCCTCGAGGCTTTTCGAAACGCCATGCCCGAGCAGCAACCCGACGCGCAGTAGTGCGGGAGGAGAAGCGCCGGAGGGAGGGGGACGCTGGGCTAATCTCGGTCGGTAAATGGTTGAGATATATATCGTAGTAATTTATACTAATGTTCTGGAAACACGATGATCTGCGTCAGCGCGAACAGGTTGGGGGCACGTAAATGCTATTGACGGGAAAACAGAAGCGAGAGCGATTGCGCGACGGGCGTCGTGTCTACATCGGCTCTGAAAGAGTGCACGACGTGACGGAGCATCCTGCGTTCCGAAACACTGCAGAGACCATCTGTGGCTTTTACGATTACAAGGCGGACCCCGCCCAGCGAGAGCTTCTATCCTACGAAGAGGACGGAGATCGACACAGCCTCTATTGGCTACGCTGTCGGACCCGGGAAGATCTCGCTCGTCGAATGGTTGCTCTCAGGGAAATTGCCAAGCACACATATGGCCTGATCGGCCGCTCTCCCGATCACGTCGCCGGGATGGTAACCGGGTTGGCAATGGCTCCGGATGTGCTGGAACGATTGCATCCCGGGTTCGGTGACAACCTCACTCGCTACTATGAATTTGCGCGGAATAATGACCTTTACATTGCTTACGCGGTAATACCTCCGACCGGTAAGCGCGAGGCGGGCATATTTCCAGGGCAGGAGCGCGATGACCCCAGTCTTCGAGTGGTGCGGGAAGACGACGAAGGAGTCGTACTCTCCGGCATGAAAATGTTGGCGACCGGCGCGGTATTCGCCGATGAAGTGTGGATAGGCAATCTCACGCCAATCGACGACAAATTCAAGAGTGAGAGCATAACCTGCGCGATTCCGGTGAACACTCCGGGCGTGTCGTTCTGGTCACGACAGCCTTATGGTCGCCAGGTGCGGTATGCCGCCGACTACCCCCTCTCCTGGCGCTTTGACGAAAGCGACAGCGTGTTGGTGTGCGAGGAGGTCCGAGTGCCTTGGGACCGAGTTTTCTTGCACAACAACGGATACATGTCGCGCGGTATCTACGTCGAAACGCCGTCGAACGCTTACGCCAACCATCAATCCAACGTGCGGTTCTGGGCCAAAATGGGTCTGATCGTCGGGGTGTGCAGCCGGATCTGCCAGGCTAGTGGCATCGACCGGCTTCCTGCAGTCCGCGAACAGCTTGGCCGGCTGGCGGCGCTGGAGGCCACCATCGCCGCGATGGTACATGGACAGATCGACGCGTTCGAGGAATGGCCGCACGGATACGCCTGTCCAAATCGTCGCTATATGTATGCCGCATTGAATTGGTGCCAGGAAAGTTATTCGCCCATCATCGATACGCTCCGCACGCTCGTCGGCGGTACACCGTTGCAGATGCCGGCCAGCATCGACGTGCTCTCGGATCCTGCACTGAAGGAACGCTTCGAGCGGTGGTGGCGGACTCCCTCCATGGAAGCTGCGGATCGCATGAAGCTCTATAAGCTCGCGTGGGACCTAGTCGGCTCCGAGTTCGCTGGTCGGCATCAACTCTACGAGAAGTTCTACGCAGGCAACTCCATCGTGGTTCGAAATCAGAGCGACCGCGAAGCGCCATGGGATCAGTTTCACGATATCGTAGACGGTCTTCTTGCGAACATTGGGGCAGAGGAGTTTGAGTAATTGCATGCTCAAATGCGGGAAGCGAGGAGTTCGTGTCAGACGCTGGCAAGCAATGCGAATGGCGGCATATCCGGCTGATCGAGAAAGCCAGCTAGTCGTCCCGGGTCCCACAGGTCGGTGCGGTAATCAAAGTCCTTATTGGGTGATCGCCAGTCAAAGCCCTTGCCGGGTACTCTCTTTGGTGCGACGTCCGGCTCAAGATACTAGAGCGGGCGTGCGAACGCCGACGTGACGGGCACAGCCTGACGGTTCGCGCGTCTCCTCCAGAGTCCATTCATCTCCGGATCCGACGACGCGACGTGCCGGTCCCCAGTTCGCCCGGGAAGGTCGGAAGCGCTGGTCGGTGGAACACGCTACCGTTCAAGAGGCAGGCTACGCGCTCGTTGACTCCCGCTCGATCAGCCGCTCCATGATCCGACGCACCTTCACGGGAGCAGCGTCGATCGGCAGGAGGACGGGCCTCAGAGTCCAGAAATCCGCTGCGCCCATGCGCTTCTGCACGGCCTCGAGCATCGGGCTGTCTTGCGTAGCCACAGGCTGATACTGCACGTCGCGCCAGAATTCATCGAGCGCTTGATTCTCGAGATCGTACCCTCTGCTGATCGATGCGAAGTAGTGAGTCGTAGTCTCGGACTCTGGCGTCGCAATATGGGTTGCGTAGAGTCTCGCTCCCTGATCACGGGCGGCACCTATTGCAGTTACTCCGAATTCGTAGGTGATGATGCCGGGTGGCTGCCAGGTATAGACGTACCAGTGATCGACGGGGCGGTTCCCTGCGTCAAACATTGGCACCATGAATGGCGGGATTTCTACGCGAAAGAGCGTGCGGTCTACGACGACGGCGTCGCCGTCCTCTTGGATCTTCATCGTTGATTCTGCGGCGTAGCCCGAGGAAAAGGAACCACGGTGCAGAAACTCCGCATGGGACAGGTCCATCAGATTATCGATGAGGATGTCGGATGAGTAGTTCGCGTGGATGTAATTGTGTACGGTGCGTAGCCCCGAACCTGCTCCCGCCATGAACGCGAGGTCAGGAATGGGAGTCTGCGTCGCCAATTCCGGTGGTCCCATCCAGATCCATAGCAATCCATGCCGCTCCACGAGTGGGTACGCCCTCACGCGGGCCACAGTCGGTATCGCGCGATTTCCATGAGGGTTCAGCACGCACTTGCCGGCAGAGTTGAATCGCAATCCGTGGTACCCGCACTCCACCACATCACCGTCCAGCCGGCCAAGACTCAGCGGCGCGAAGCGGTGAGGGCAGCGGTCAAAGATGGCGACCGGGGTCCCGTCTTCCCTGCGAAACAGGAGAACCGGCTCTCCGAGAATCGTGCGCGGCAGCAATGTACGGGTGACTTGCTCCGGCCATGCCGCAACGTACCAGCGTGTCGTCAGAAATTTCATCACGATGTGTCCTCTGTTTGCTGCGTGGGCGATCCCGCTTACGACGCCCGTCGGGCTGGGTACTGCCCATATCAGAATCTCGCGCCTACATGTACACCGTACGTTCGCGGCGCTCCGATGAAGCCGTATTGCCGCACGTCCCGGAATGGGTCCGGACCAGAGAAGTCGCGGGCCGTGATACCTGGGAAGACGCTGAGCAAGGTTGCCTCATTGCCGATGTTCTTGACGTATGCGCGCACATACCAGCGATCCAGCGCCGCCGAATACGTGAGATCGAGGTCGCCGACAGACGTGGATGGAGCGTACGCATCAGGACTCTCGATCGGATAAAGCAGTTGCCGCGTCGTGCGGTGCACTCGAGCCTCGGCACTCACCGTGCCAGTGCCGACAGTCCAGTCCTGCCGCAGTGAGAGGGTGAAATTCCAGCGCGGACTACTGATCATCGGTGCTTCATTCGTTACGAAGTCTACGGCGGAGGTAGTCGGGACGCGATAGGCGCCGGTACTGCCGTTGAGGTACTCGGCCGACAAGTCGAGATGTGTCCCGGTGGCCATGGCGTACGATGCATCGACATCGGCGCCGTACACGCGAGAGTTGGGAATGTTTACTCCTATGTATCCGACGTTCGGTGGTGGATTTATCGAGGCTACCGTTGCGACCTGGTGGTCGGCGTAGCGCCAATAGAACAATTCGCTGTTGAGAAGCAGGTGATTCGCGAGCAACCGGTTCTTGGAACCCACGGCAAACGCGGTCAGCTTCTCTGGCGCGTACGGGGTGGCGTTGAGCCCCTCATTGAGCCCTCCGGCTTTGTACCCCGTGCTGATGTTGGCGTAAACGAGGGAATGGGCTGAAATGTCGGCGTCCAGACCCAGTCTCCAACTGAAATTCTGCCAACTCTCTTCCCCGACGTCGGGAAACGAAAACACGATTCCCTGTGCATAGAGATTCACCAGACCTATGCCGTTCTCGGTCTTCTGATCATGTGTATAACGCCCCCCGACAGTTGCCCGCAGCCAGTCGGAGAAGGAGTACGTCATCTGCCCAAATGCGGCATAGGACCGCGAATTGAGGTCGGACAGGTCACGGCCGACGTTGTTCGGCGACTTGATATACACGGGAGAAGCGTCGTTCGCACAGAGGCAGGGTAGTCCGTAGAGGGACAAATCAGTCTGCGTCAGGCGGAAGTAATAGAGACCTCCAACCCAACTCATCGAGCCGGCGGTATTGTCGCCCGCATGGCCGAGACGAATCTCACCCGTGCTTTGATGGGTCGGGTTGTGCACGATCTCATATACGCCATCGTAGTTGAAGTCCATGTCCTGGTTGGAGTAACGGTAGGCGGGTATGACCGTCAGTGTTGCCGGCCCGAGGTCCCAGTCGAGCTGCGCCTGAGCGCCCCAGAAGTGGTTGTGCTGATACGGATTGGTCAAGTAGGCCGATTGGGGAAAGGCGTTGCCAGTGGCGTTGTGGTAGTAGCGCTGGTTCCAGGGGTCGCTCGGGCTTTGTCCTCCGGACCCGTATGGGAGCGGCTCATCTTCGGGCCCCCGGCCTCCCTGGCGCAGCCCATCCGCCGTCAACAGCAACGAGACCTTATCCGATGGCGTATAGAGAACGTGGACCCGGCCCGCTACATCATCTGCGTCATTCTGTCCGTCAGAAAAATAGCCGTTATGCTTTATTGTCTGAAACGCGAAACGCGCTGAAAGCGTGTCGGAAATAGGCGTGTTCAGCGCACCTGTCGTCTTGAGCGATGAGTAGTTTCCGACATCGACCTGCAGATTCCCACCAAAGCTGTTGGTCGGCTTATTGGTAATGATGTTGATCGCACCGGCAGTGGCATTGCGACCGTAGAGGGTGCCTTGCGGTCCTTTGAGCACCTCTATGCGCTCAATGTCGTAGAAGGCGGCGGTCGCATTGATGGACCGGTCCTGAATCACCCCGTCCACGTTGTAGCCGACGACCGGATCGCCGAAGGCGTTGACTTGTTGCGTGCCGATGCCGCGAATGCTCGTCATGGCGAAGGGCCCCGAGGAGACCACCTGCATTCCGGGCACCAGAGAATTCAGATCAACTGCCGTAACGGCGCCCGCTGACAGCGTCTGGTCACCTGAGAGCACGCTCATCGAAATCGGTACCTTCTGAGCGTTTTCCGAGCGCTTCTGCGCGGTGACTATCACTTCCGCCAGAGCCGAATCAGTCGGCTCAGCGGCCGGTGCGCCCTGCGCCCACGCGCAATGGCCGGTTAGCCAAAGTAGTATTGCGCCGCTTGGTGCGAGCACCCTCGCCAGGCGCGCGCATCCCGTCAGCCGTGTGCATCGATACATTGTAATTTCCCCCTATGTCGGCCTACCGCGTCCCCAATCGGCAGGTCGATCGAGACTCAGAATAAACCTGTCTCGTAAGTTGTCAATTATTATACGGTCTATATATATACTAACTGAAAATAAAGATCACCGCGCAGCTGAATGGTGCGGACGCCGCGCAGCCCCGCTCTTTCAGGATGGCTGCGATGTCGCACGGCAGATGGCAATGACGCCTCGCCCTGAAAGCCCGCGAGAAGCTCCAGAGGGCATATCCGCCGGTGGTCTCTCGTTGACTAGTAAAATAATATACGGTATATGGGCCATCAGATGATGATGACCGATTCGCCGTGCAAGCAGTTTCAATCCCGGGTTCTTATTTCGCGGTTGGCGCAGGATTGCCTGGGCCCCCACGGCACGCATCCGGGCACATCACAGCGCCATCCTGCTCGCGGCGATTTCAGAGCAGTGTCAACGACGGCAGAAGTTTAAAAACGAATGGAGCAGGCACTCATGTGCTCACCAAAGAATGTTGACGCCATGGGCGTGAGCGTGGCTGACCCGGCGGTGCAACAGGGCGCCGCAACTCCCGCTTTAATCAACGATCTCGTGATCGCAAATCACATCTTGGCCGATCAGGGCATCGTCGACGCCTTCGGCCATGTCAGTGTGCGTCACGACAAGCACTCGGATCAGTTCCTCCTCGCGCGCAACATGGCGCCCGGAGCCGTGACCGAAGCGGACATCATCGCCTTTACACTCGATGGCAACCCGGTAAATGCCGGTAGTCGGTCGGTCTATCTGGAGCGTTTCATTCATGGTGAAATCTATCGCGCTCATCCTGCCGTCACCGCCGTCGTGCACAGCCATTCGCATGCCATCGTCCCCTTCAGTGTCATAAAGGATGTGCCGTTACGGGCGATGTTTCATATGGCTGGGTTCATCGGACAATGCGTGCCCATCTTCGAGATTCGCGACGTCGCCGGTTCAGGTAGTGACCTGCTGATTCGAAACAATGCGCTGGGGACTGCACTCGCCAAGCATTTCGAGGAGAGCGACATCGTACTGATGCGTGGGCACGGATCCACCGTGATTGGCCGGTCGCTTCGGCAGGCGGTCTACCGGGCTGTTTACGCCGAATTGAATGCCCGCTTTCAGAGCATGGCGATGCAGCTCGGCAACGTGACCTACCTTACCCAAGAAGAAAGCAAGGCCTGTGCCAACACGGTTGAGGGCCATCTCGCGCGTCCGTGGGACCTGTGGAAGCAGCAGGCCGAACTTAAACGCCGCAATTCCTGATGCACCACGAGCAGTCCGCCGTGGCCACGGGGGCAGCAAAGCGCTTCCAGCCGTTTGAAATCCGCTCCAATTCTATTGAGTAGTATTAATATATATGGTATATAGATATAAGTATTGCTGCGAAACGGCTGCCCCGGGCACTTCCGCACAATCATCAAGCATCGCTCGCAACCGCAAAATTGGAGCAAGAAATGCTGAGGCAAAGCGTTGGCAAGATCGGTGGTGTGGAGATTGGCCGCGTGTTCGACAGTTATCTGATCGGCGAGACCATGCAGGCCTGGTTTCCGGACTTTGACCAGGAGGCTATGAAACCCCACGAGCATTGGCTCTGCCCGGAGCATTACGATGCTGAGAGCGGGCATTTCAAGATGCCGGTGCATAGCTGGCTGCTATGGGTCAATGGGCACAGTGTTCTCATCGATACTTGCATGGGAAATCATAAGAATCGCCCGGGCCTGTCTGAGATGCATATGCTCAACACCCGCTATCTGGAACGCGTGGCAGAAGCCGGCATGCGTCCGGAAGAGGTCGAGTACGTGCTTTGCACGCATTTGCACGTCGACCACGTAGGCTGGAATACCAGGCTCGAGAACGGGCGTTGGGTGCCGACCTTCGCCAATGCGAAATACGTGTTCTCCAGGGTGGAATATGAGGCTGCCAAAGCGGCTGCGAACGATCCGAACATGCCTCCATTCATGAGGCATGTGTTTGAGGACTCGATCCATCCAGTGGTGGAGGCGGGCAAGGCCGTGCTGGTGGATGGCGTGCATGAACTGTTGGACGCGTTGACATTACGTCCGGCACCAGGCCATTCGCCGGGGCACATACGGATTGAGCTCAAATCGCAGGGCGCGCAAGGCGTCTTCGCAGGAGATATGCTCCACTCGCCTGTGCAGATACCATATTGGCAGTGGAGCAGTCGGGTATGCTCGGACCCCAAGATGTCCGCGCAATCGCGCCGCGAGCTACTCGAATTTTGCGCGTCAGAAAATGCGTTGCTTCTGCCGGGGCATTTTGAAACGCCGTACGTTGGCCGCATCAAGACGGTTGGGGATACATTTGCGATCGACTTTGGCTGGTAGAGGGCAGCGGTTGCGCGTCGCCAGGTCTGCCAGCACTCGCCGCCCGGCGACTGCCAGCGTCATCTCTCGAGGAGTATGGCGCCCGGAAGGTGGCTGAGGGTCATACATTGGATAACAAACTCTCATACGACCACATCATTATCGGCGCCGGTTCGGCTGGCTGTGTCATGGCCGCGCGTCTGACTGAGGACCCGCACTGTCGGGTTCTGCTGTTGGAAGCTGGCGGCTGGGACCGTGACCCACTGATCTCGATCCCCCTGGGTTGGGGCCGGATGTATACGAGGAAATTGCATGACTGGCGTTTCCCCACTGCCCCGGAAGCACGTTTGAACAACCGCGTAATCGAATGCGCTCGAGGCAAGGTCGTGGGCGGATGCTCCTCCACGAATGCTATGGGGTATGTGCGCGGTCATTCGGGGGACTATGACCGGTGGGCGCGGTCCGGGCTTACGGACTGGTCGTACACGAAGGTGCTTCCGTACCTTTGTAAACAGGAGGACTGGGAGGGGGGGGCGAGCGCCTATCGCGGCAGTGGCGGGCCGCTCACAGTAATCACTACGAAATACGCGGACCCCCTGATCGAGGCCGTGAAGGCTGCCAGCGCAGACGCAGGATATGCCTGGACGGATGACTACAACGGCGAGCAGCAGGAGGGTTTTTCCCGTATGCAGTTGACGATACGGGACGGGCGGCGGTGCAGCGCATCCGACGCTTATCTGCGTCCGGCACTCTCGCACCACAATCTCACGGTTGAAGTCCGGGCGCAGGTATTGCGGTTGATCATGCAGGGCAACCGCGTTACCGGGGTTGAATATGAGCATCAGGGGAAACAAAAGATCGCCTACGCCGACCATGTCACCCTGTGCGCTGGAGTAGTCAAATCACCGCAGATTCTGATGCTCTCGGGAATTGGCGATCCTGATGATTTGCATCGGCATGGGATCAAAGTGCGCATCGCGCTGCGCGGTGTCGGACGAAATTTACAGGACCATTTGTCGCCGATCATCCGCTTCCGACGTAAAGAGACGGGGCCGTTATTCGCACGAATGCGTTACGACAGGATCGCACTGGATCTGGCCCGCGCGTACCTATTCGGCAACGGTATAGCAAGCGATGTGCCCCTTGGGCTGATCGGCTTTGTGAAAAGCGACGCCAGCCAGAAGCTGCCCGACCTTCAATTTCTGATCAATGCAGCACCCTTGGGAGCGGGTCCCTATCTTCATCCCAACATCAACGCCTATCAGGATGGATTTGCATTCCGGGTCGTGTTGCTGCACCCAAAAAGCCGCGGTTGGGTCCAATTGCAATCGCCGGATCCGCTCGCAGCACCACTCATTCAACAGAATTTCCTCACCCAGCCCGAGGAATGGGCAACGTTGCGCGCCGGGCAGCGGATGTTTCGAGACCTCGCAGCCCGCGGACCGCTTCAGACGTTCTGCGGAGGGGAGATCGAGCCGCCGGCGGATGATTCCGATGCCGCGCTCGACGCGTTCACGCGCGCCCGGTCCCTGACGACGCACCATCCGTCCGGTACATGCAAGATGGGCGTGGAGAGCGATCCGATGGCCGTATTGAACGGCCGGCTCCAGGTGATCGGCGCTGAAGGCCTCAATGTTGTGGATGCCTCGGCCATGCCCGACATGGTCGGTGGCAACATCAACGCCACTGTTATCATGATCGCGGAACGCGCGGCAGACATGTTGCGTGGCGTCGTTCAACCTGCGGCAGCCGAGGCTCAGTTGGCAGAAGTATGAGGCGTACCTCGCGGGCAGGGCGCAGACACCATCGCGCACAGATGCCGCCCTGACCGGGTCTATCCAAGCCGCTGAGCAGTGCAACGAATAGGCACCGATGAGGTTTCCTGGCGCAATCAGCAGGATACGCTCGACCATCCAACCCTGTATTGAACAGCGTGACCGCGATCCGTCCAGCGGCGGAGCGGCAACGAAACCTCAACGGGGAGATATCAATCACAGGGCACCGCTCGAGTTGCCGTGGATAAAGGTGATATTCGGGGCCTGAGCCTGAAGGTCCGATCGTCTGTTGTGAATTGGCCGACTGCCCGTTGACTAGTATTAATATATACGGTATTAATTTAGTCTACTTTACCACGGACGAGACAATGGCTCCTCACCGCTCGCTGGGAATTGTCCCCGTTCTCATTGTCGGAGGCGGCCCGGTCGGATTGGGGATGGCAATCGAGCTTGGCTGGCGCGGTGTCAGATGCCTTCTGCTCGAGGAAGGGGACGGCTCGGTAGACCATCCTCGTCTCGGGGCGATCATGACGCGAACCCTGGAGTTTTGCAGACGCTGGGGAATCGCCGATCGGATTTATAACTGCGGATTCAACAACAGCTACAAACTCAACGTCGTCTATTGCACCAGCATGAATGGACACTTGCTCGCGCGGGACGAGTTTCCAAGTTGCGCAGAGCTCGGGCCTCCGCCGCAAAGCCCGGAGAAGCGCCAGCGATGCCCCCAGATCTGGTTCAATCCCATTCTGGAGAAGCGCGCATCGGAATATCGGTCAGTCGACATCAGGCATCACTGCCGGGTTGAAGAGCTCACCCAGACCTCGACGGGCGTCAGCGTCCGTGCCCTGGATACGGAAACACGGGAGCCCGTTGAGGTCCATGCTCAATACGTGGTGGCGTGTGACGGCGCAGGCAGTCTTACGCGCTCCAGCCTGGGCATCTCGATGGTAGGCGATCCGGCGCTCAGTCATTCGATCAATGTCTTCATCCGCTCGCCAGAGTTGCTGCGGCGGCACAGACTGGGGGAGGCCGAGCGCTACATTTTTGTCGGAGCACAGGGTGTCTGGGGAAATCTGACAGTTGTCGACGGTCGCGATTTGTGGCGCATGACGGTCATCGGTTCGCGGGCGAAAAGCAACATCGAAGATTTCGATCCGCATAGCTACATACGCCAGGCGTTGGGATCGCCGGATATTCCATACGAGCTCATTTCGGTCAAGGCGTGGCGCCGCACAGAGTTGATTGCGGACAAGTTCGCGAAAGATAGAATCTTCCTGGCTGGCGACGCCGCGCACACCATGTCGCCGACCGGCGGCTTCGGCATGAACACGGGCATCGCCGACATCGTTGACCTTGGATGGAAGCTCGACGCGGTGCTCGCGGGCTGGGGTGGGTCCATCCTGCTCGACTCATATGAGGCCGAGCGGCAGCCGATCGCGCGCCAGGTTGCCGCGATTTCGGCCACGAATTTCCGCAATTGGATGTCTGCCAACCAGGAAGACTGCTCCGACATCCTGGACCATTCGCGGAGCGGTCAGATGAAGCGGCAACGGGTTGGTGAGAAGTTGAGCAAGGCTTGCCATGAGGAGTGGGATTGCCTCGGAATTCAGCTCGGTTATCGCTACGAGAATTCGCCCATTTGCTTCTCGGACGGAACCGCGCCTCCCCCGTTTAGTGCATCCAACTATGAGCAGACATCCAGGGCGTGCGGCCGAGCGCCGCACGCATGGATGGACGACGGGAAATCTACGCTGGACCTCTTTGGCCAAGGCTTTGTCCTGCTCAATTTCAGCAGCGAACGGACGGATGTGTCGCTCTTTGAAGATGCAGCCCGTGCGCGCAGGGTTCCGTTGCGGACGGTCAGAATAGAGGAGCCGGAGATTGCTGCGCTCTATGAAAGAGAGTTCGTTCTCGTGCGGCCAGACGGTCATGTGGCCTGGCGTGGCGATGAGCTACCCGTTGACCCCGTAAGGGTGATCGATCGGGTTCGTGGCGCCGCTTTGCCATTGTCCGACGACGCAAGCGGCGATATGACGCGACCGGACGTCAGCGGTGCGACGAGCCGGGAAGCAGCCAGTCATGAAGATTGACGTGCATGCACATTTTGTCGATCGCGCTCATCTCGGCGAGTTGACCCGCCTGCATGGATTGAGTCCTATTCCCGGGTCGGCGGGTCAAACGCTGCTTCGGAAGGGAAACACCACTTATACCTGGTACCGGGAGTCGTTCTTCGATCTCAACGAGCGATTGAGAGTCATGGATAAGCATGGGATCGATATCCGAATTCTGTCGTTGAGCACCCCGAGCGTCTATGACTGGCCCGCCGCCGCACAGGCATCGATTGCGAGAGCCGCCAACGATGCGCTTGCCAGAATCTGCTCTGCTCATCCGGATCGCTTTGTGGGGCTGGCAACTTTACCCTTGGCCGACGTCGGCGCCGCCATCGCGGAAATGGACCGATCTCTCGACGAGTTGGGATTTCGCGGTATCGCTATCGGGTCAAACATAGGTGGGAAACCGCTCAACCATCCGGATTTCGAAGAGCTCTGGGCAGAAGTCGACCGACGGCGAATCCCTGTGGTCGAGCACCCCATGTATCCGTTCGAGGCCAGTGACCTGAATGAATTCGAGCTCCCGATACGGGTGGGATTCATCTACGACACAACTACCGCTGCGACTCGTATGATCTATGGTGGCGTACTGGAGCGCTATCCAAATTTTCCTTTCATTCTGGCTCATACCGGCGCCGCGCTGCTGATGATCCTCGAGCGATTGGACAATGGATACCGCATTTTCCCGGACTGCCGGCAACATATCACCGAGCTTCCAAGCTTCTACGCGAAGGCACTGTACTACGACACGTGCTCATTTTTCGGTCCAGCATTGATGCTTGCACGCGAAATTGTCGGCCCCGAGCATCTGCTATTCGGGTCCGATGAGCCGTTCATATCCGCCGATACCGGACACGTCGATCAGCTTCCGATCCCGCTTGGCGAAAAGTCGCTGATCCTGGGGAAAAATGCTGCTCGGTTATTTAGCCTTGATTTGCACTAGTCAGGAGAGATTTGTCGATCCGGGCCCCGCGAATTTGCGCGACCTTGCATTGCGAGGAGGCCGCTCCGCGCATGGAGTCGGTCCGATAGAGGTGCAGGCGATCGACCACGAATGTCCGATTTGGGAAGCGAGTAATCGATATGAAACTAGCCAGCCTGAGTTCCGGCGGGCGAGACGGGTCTCTCGTCGTCGTCGATCGTCATTTGAAACGCGCGGTGGCGGCGGGAAGGATCGCGCCCACATTGCAGTATGCTATCGAAAGGTGGCCTGCCGTGATCGGGGCGCTGCAGAAATTATCAGACGACTTGAATGCCGAGTCTGCGAACAGCTTTGCATTAGACCTCACTGAGCTCGCCAGTCCGCTTCCGAGAAGCTTCCAGTTTCTCGACGGTTCGGTCTATCTCAGCCACATGAAGAAGGCGAGAGCGGCGCGCGGTGTCGCTATGCCACCAAACTACGAGACCGAACCCCTGATGTACCAGGGGATGTCCGACCAATTCATTGCTCCTTGGGGCGAAATGCAGGTCCCTTCGGAGGATCTGGGAATCGATTTCGAAGCAGAGATAGCAGTGGTCACGGACGACGTCCCTATGGGCACGCAGGCTCGAGACGCCTCCAAACATATCAAGTTGGTCATGCTCTTGAATGATTACACGTTGCGCGCTCTGACTAAGGTCGAACTGCCGAAGCAGTTCGGATTTTTGCAGGCCAAGCCGACGAGCGGTTTTTCTCCGGTCACCGTGACGCCCGATGAGCTCGGGTTAACGTGGGACGGGGAGAAAGTCAACCTGCCATTGACATCCTACGTCAACGATGTGTGCATCGGGCGGCCGAACGCGGGTCGCGATATGTATTTTACCTATCCGGAATTAATTGCACATGCGGCGCGAACACGCCGTCTGTCAGCTGGAACCATCATCGGCGCAGGCACTATCAGCAATTTGGACGAGAGCGTCGGCTGTGCGTGCCTGGCCGAAGTCCGAGCGAATGAAGAGATCGAACGCGGCCGGGCGACGACGCCGTTCTTGAAATATGGCGACCGCGTCAGGATCGAAATGATTGCGGAGGATGGCCTCAATGTCTTTGGCACGATAAGGCACACCATCATTCCGGCGGCGGTGGCCTGACGGCCGACAGGGCGAATGAGGCTCCGCCAATCCGGACGCGATCGTCGTCGGGTGACGGTGGTTGTCGAATCGCAGTTTCCAGCACCGGTCGGATGCTTCTTAGACGCTGAAGGAGCTTTCAGTGAGAGTTGAAACGCTTACACATCGAGCGGGCCGAGTCACCGCCAAAAGCGCACTGATTTACGACGACGGAATGGCCCCGAGACGTCCGTTGCTGCTCGTGTCGTCGAATTGGCTGGGTATGACCGCTGAATCCGTACAGCGCGTCATGAAAATGGCCGCTGGCAGGTATGTGGCGCTATTGGTCGACATGTACGGAGAAGGCAAGAAGGCATCGGCATCGGTGGAAATTGTCGAGTTAGCGAAGGGTCTGCGGGAGGACGTTCCAGAGAGACGCCGCCGCATAGCTGCGGCGCTCGAAGTGTTGGATTCGGCTGGCCGCGACCGCGGAATCGGCGACGCCAGCCACAAGGCGGCCGTTGGATTTTGCTTTGGAGGTGGCAACGTGCTCGAACTTGCTCGAGGCGGGGCGGACTTGGACGCCGCCATTTGCGTACATGGCGACCTCTTGACCACTCACAAGGCGAAGCATGGTGACATCAAGACGTCCATATTCGTACTTCATGGCGCTGCCGACCCGGTCGTGCCCAAGACAGCACGCGACGTTTTCGAGGAAGAGATGACGGCTGCAGGCTCGAAATGGCAGATGCTGACCTTCGGGGGGGTATTGCATTCCTTCAGCGAAGAGGAAACAAACGTACCCGGAATCTCACAGTTCGATTCAGCGGCGGCGTTTCAGACCTATAAGATGATCGACGATTACATCGAGGGCACTTTAGCCGGGGTACTTTAGGCTGCACTCCTCACTGATCACTTGCATCACCTGTAACTATGTCGGCACGGAGAGTATTGATGAGAGCGCACAATCCAAAAGACTCGGGCACTGATCAGGGTCAGTTGGCGCCAACCGCGCGTGGTCGAAAGTATATGTCCGGATTTGGGAACGGCTTCGAGACTGAAGCATTGCCGGGCGCACTTCCGATTGGCCGCAACTCACCGCAGCGGTGTCCTTATGGCCTCTACGCAGAACAGCTTTCGGGATCGCCATTTACCGCGCCTCGCAGCACAAATAAGCGCGCATGGCTCTATCGCATTCGGCCAACAGTTGCGAACTGGGGCAATTTCGACAAGGCGG
>Ga0137412_10000913_pt1 | contig 22093 bp, 22 predicted proteins | sample CZODoug2_1_16fun_FD_122160 | JGI IMG/M metagenome (GOLD analysis project Ga0137412, IMG submission 122160) | Vadose zone soil fungal communities from Angelo Coast Range Reserve, California, USA - CZODoug2_1_16fungal (Hybrid Assembly) | ecosystem: Environmental > Terrestrial > Soil > Vadose zone... | reverse complement strand
GACTGCTTCTTTGGCGCGCAAGAGGTGTTCCGCTATCTGCGTCACAACCTCTAACTCCCCCGGCAGACGCGCGCTTCAATGGTTCCGTGCGGCTCGTCTATCGGCGTAAAAATGTGATTGGGATTGTCCTGACCGAAGCGGGAAAGGTCTACCAACAGGCAGTGCTTATTGGGCATGGTGAGGGTGATCTCTGAGATTTGCGGCACCGCTGCCAGGGCGCATTCTGCCATTGCGTACAAGGTGTGCTGTACGGATTTGCTTTGATGGGACGCAAATGTTGTCAGCAGAGATTGACGAATCGACTTGCGCAGGGAAGCGAACGGGAGCGAGCGCGAAAGATACGTCCAGCTAGCGCGAAGGCTGGTACCGAAGAGGCGATCGCTGGTTTCCGGCAGGGTCGTGAGCGGGTCGTGAACATATCCTTCGAATGCGGAGCCGGCTGTCTTCATTAGAACGAGATCCGAAAGACCGGATTCTACGCGAAAGTCTTGCCCGCGCTTTCCGGTGACGCGAGTGGTTCGCATCTCGCTTGCTGCTTGGATGAAGGTGGTCGGGTGGGGCTTTTCTCCTGCGTTCAGGTGTTGCCAGGATTTTTCGTGGATGGAGGCCTCTGCGCTGGAAACCTGCGGATTATGGGACAGAAGATATTCGATCAATTCTTCAGAAAATTCTTCGATGCAGGTTGCGGAAGATTTTCGGGCCAGGGAGTACACGGTATTCTTCATCGTATCGGTCGGGAGTATCTTGCTGTTGTCGCCTTCCACGAAGCAGCTTTGAAAATCACCACGCAGCAGAACGTCGACGCTCCATTCCTCAAATTCATGAATGGCCGCTTGCCGATTCACGCGGACCAGCCTGACGCGCGATTTTCCGTAGCGGTTCTCAGCTAATTGCGCCATTGCGTCAGCTTCCTCGATAGGTGGTGTAGCCGTTGGGGCTCAACAACAGGGGAATATGGAATTGGGATTCGCCCTTGCGGATTTGAAAGGTAATTTCCACGACGGGATAAAGACCCGGGACATTCTGAGCGGCGTAGTAGGTTCCCGTGTCGAAAACGAGGCGGTATAGCCCTTCCGCCACGGACTGCGACTCCGCGAGCATTTGAGCGCATCGGCCGTCGGCGTCGGTATTAAAGGATCCCAAGGTGACCCAACCGCCGTCCTTCTCGTGCTGCTCCAGGCGCACCGGAACGCGCGGCGCAGGTTTGCCAAGCGCGGTGTCCAGCACGTGGGTTGATATACGATTTATTCCGCCAGCCATTTTCTCAATCGAATCTGGACGATCTGCCGCTGTTGCTCGGCTGCTTCTCGTAGTTCCGTGGCATCGTCATTGTTGAGCCTATGCCGGAGATTCGCCAGGATTTCTTCGACAGATTTTCCCGTAGCGCAAATGATGAAAATCCGGCGAAATCTCTCCTCGTATTCACGATTTGCTTCCGCGAGCGCCTGTTTCAGCGAATCTTCACTTTCCGCTGCGCGACTCTGTTCCTGCGCCGACCAATTCTGAGAGCGAGCCGAGGATGCCTGAGGCCTCCGAGTTTCACCGATACGCGGATGACTGTGAAACGCCTCTAACCAATCCGCGGTAGGCAGATCACGCCAGATTCTATCGGAAGTTGCCAGAAGAATGGCCGTATCTTGCAACGGGCGGCTGGAGGTCATGCCACTTGCCCAGGCGCGCGATCCACAACACGGAAGTATCTCCTTCGCCGCTTCTTGCGGTGGCAAGAGGTTCCAGCGCGACAGAGCCTGGCTCATGAATCAATCCTTGCACCTGGCAGGCCTTGCAAGAATTCCCCGAGAAGGTTGCGCAGTACGACGCTTCGGTACCCAGCCGTCGAGCGAATGTCGTTGATTGGCTGAATCTCTTGGGCCATGACTTTGCCCGCTGTCTCAAGTAGCGAGTTGTCGATCGCGCGGCCCGCTAAGGCGAGTTCGGTTCCAATCAACCGAATTGGAACCGGTCCCACGCTGCCCGCCGCAAGCCGGACATCCTCGATCGTGGCGTTTGAGATGCGCGCCATGGCCGCGAGAAATACCTTCGAGATTGCCTGAGCGTCGCGGGCCCCCACTTTCTTTGCGTAGGAGATGTAGCCCTTCAGATTTCTGCTGATGCAGATACTGTGGATCAATTCATCGGGGGCAAGTAATGTTTTCTTATAGCCAGTGTGGAAGTGTCGGTAGGGAATTCGTCTCTCGCCGCGTACCGATACCAAGATGAGATCGGCGTCATAAACCAGCAACACGGGTAGAGAATCTCCCGCGGGCGATGCGTTCGCAATGTTGCCGCCCAACGTTCCGCGGTTCTGATTTGCGATTCCACCGGTCCACGCAGCCGCGCGAGCGAGTAGTGGGAATTCGTTGGCGATTACCGAGTGTTGACGCAGATCGGTGTAGGTGCAGCCAGCGCCAATGCGCACTTCGGAAAAAGTGACCTCGATATGCCTCAATTCGCGGAGATCCCCGATGTTGACGAGCTTGCGCGCCGGCAATTTGCCGGCCGCATAAAGCACCATCACGTCGGTGCCACCTGCAATAGGCAGCCACGTTCCTGGCTCGTCGGCAAACAAGGCAAGGACTTTTTCCAGCGTGCCGGGCGCTGCAAGTTCGTAGTCGGCAGGATCAGCCCTCAATCCGCCACCTCGTTTCGCGAGGCTTTTTCTACCGCTTCAAATATTTGCAGGTAACCGGTGCAGCGGCAAAGGTTTCCCGAAAGCCCTTCGCGGATTTCCTCGATAGAAGGCTTCGGAGTTTTTTCGAGCAGATGCACCGCGGCAAGGATCATGCCCGGAGTGCAGATGCCGCATTGTGCCGCTCCACACTGGAGGAAAGCCTTCTGCAGGGGATGTAAGCGATCATCATTTGCCAAGCCTTCAATGGTAACGATGTTCGAACCGGTCGCCTGCAGCGCAGGAATCAAGCAGCTATTCACCAGCACGCCGTCCAGCAGAATGGAGCACGAGCCGCACTCACCTTCGCTGCAGCCCTCCTTTGTGCCGGTAAGATCCAGGTCTTCGCGCAGTACATCCAAAAGTCTTGCCATCGGGAAAGTATGAATGGTTCGAGGCGCACCGTTTACGGTCAAAGAGATTTCTTGTTTCGCGGGGGCAGGTAGGAGACTCAACGAGAAGACTCCGCAGGTGCGCTATCCGTTGTCGCAATCGAATGCGAGTTCATGACTGCGAGGATCTCTTCGGGCAACAGAGGAACTGAATCAAAATCGATTCCCAGGGCATCGACGACTGCATTGACAATGGCTGGAGCGGGTCCATCCATGGGAAGTTCACCTATGCCCTTCGCGCCGTACGCCCCGTGCGGATTTCCAATTTCCTCGAAGATTACTCGGATCAGGGGCAAATCGCACGAAGCAGGCATAATGTAGTTGGTCATCTGCCCGTTCAACATTCGGCCATCTTGCCAGAGAACTTTTTCATACAGCGCGAGGCCTATCGCCTGCGCGACACCGCCGATGATCTGGCCCTTGGCGAGAACCGGATGAAGGACTTTACCAATCTCCTGCAGCGCGACGAAGTCTTGTACCTTTACAGAGTAGGTGGTCAAGTCCACCGATATTTCGGCGATATAAACAGCCCACGCGTACGCTGCGTAGGCTTCTCCTTTGTATCTGACATCATCCCAATAGATACCTTCGGGAGAGCTATAGCGAGCCAGAGAGCGCAATACGCCTTTCTTCGCGACATGTTTGCGGCACGCATCAACGAATTCATCGGCCGTATAGGTTGCGGTGAGTGTTCCATCCGATTGCAGTGTTTGCCGTAATCCGATGGCCGCGGAGCGAACCAAATTTCCTACGATCATTGCAGTTCGCGAAGCCACCGTAGGTCCGCTATTGGGAACGATCGTAGTGTCGGCCTGCGCGATGCTCACATATTCGTAAGGAATGCCAAGCGCCTCGGCAGCGATCTGGCATAGGACGGTGTTTGTCCCCTGACCGAATTCGGTGCTGGACACCAGTACGCGAACGCTTCCATCGGCGGTTCCCTCGATACCGACGACGGAGTCTAAATAGCGCTCCCCGGAGCCGGTAAATCCCGCTCCGTGCAGGAAGGCAGCGATTCCCATTCCTCTTTTTATGCGGCCGGTCTTATTTTCGAGAGAGAATCTCTTCTTTTTTTCTTCATAACCTGCGTGCGCCAAAGACTTATCCATCAGACCTGAGAGATTGATCGGTTCTCGGATGACTTGCTCTGTTGTTGTCGTTTGCCCGGGCTGCAAAAAATTGCGGCGCCGGATTTCTTGCGGACTAAGTCCAACCACTTTTGCAATGCGATCCATATGACGTTCTATGGCAAAGAGACTCTGCGGCGCGCCGAATCCGCGAAAGGCGCCGTGCGGGGGCATGTTCGTCGCCAGTGCTCTGGAGCGTATCCGCACACTCGGCCAAAAATAGGGGCCTCCCGCGTGAATTGTGGCGCGTGAAAGAACGACGGACGAGAGCGTGGCATAGGCGCCGCCGTCGATGGTCAAGTCGATTTCGCCGCCCAGGATCTTGCCGTCCTTACTCACCGCTGTTCGATGACGGGTTCTCGACGGATGCCGCTTCGTTGTCGCCACCATATCTTCCAGGCGATCGTAAACAATCTTGACCGGCCGTCCCGATTTCATGGCCAATATGGCGGCGTGGCCGGCGATCATGGACGGGTATTCTTCCTTGCCTCCAAAGGCTCCGCCGGTTTCCATCTGCACGACGCGAACTTTTTCTTCCGGCAGGCCACAAAGGGCCATCAGAGCCTTGTGAACGTAAAAAGGACACTGCAGAGAACCCCACACCGTAATACCTGCGGCAGGATCGAACGCGGCAATCATGCCGTTGTTTTCAATGTAGAGGTGTTCCTGCGCGCCCGTGAAATATTCGCCTTCGACGATATGATCGGCATTCGCCCAAACCTGATCGGCATCGCCTTTTTCAATCAGAAAGCTCTTGAAGATATTGTCCGTGCCCCAAATGATCTCGGTTTGTTTCTCGCTCTCTTCCATCGAATAGATCGGAGGCAGAGGATTGCACTCGATCAGCACCCCTTCGACAGCTTTTGCGAGCGCGTGCTTGTCCGGATGAGCTAAAAGAACAACGGGTTCTTCTCGATGGTTGATGGCGCCGTCTGCCAGGCAGGGCTGATCATCGAGGATCAAGGCAATGCAATTTTTCCCAGGGATATCCTTGGCTGTAGCAATGACGTACTCGTTCCAATTAATTTCCGGGCTGAAGGAAATCCGATTGATTTTGCCTCGCGCAATTGTGCTGCGAACTGTGGCGCCGTGCAGCATACCGGGCAACCGAATGTCGTCGACATACCGGGCCGCACCAGTGACTTTGTCACGGCCTTCCTTGCGAAGGACCGAGGAACCGACTATCCCATGTTCCGACTCGGCCAAATTTCACTCCTTCGCGATGTCCTCACGCCAAAGCGGTGAGTTGTGGCGAGAAAGTCTCGGAGCCATACATTTGAAGCGTTATTGTGACCGAAGTAGGAAATATTTTGAACGCCTAATTCTTGCGCGTTGAAAAACTGTTGTGCGGGTATTCTCGCCCACGGAATTCACCGGGAAAGCTCCCCAGCCGGTATACGCACTCTCCACGAAGAAACGTCATCACGACTTTTCCTGTCAGGCGCTTCCCCAAATACGGAGACAGCGCGTGGCGGTAATGGAGGTCTGCCGGGGTGACGGTCCATTCTGCCTCGGGATCAAACACGACCATGTCCGCGTCGAATCCCGTTGCGAGGCGGCCTTTTCGTTCCTCTACGCCGGCCAGTTTCGCAGGGCCTTCCGCCATCCAACGTGCGATATCAACGAGAGAACAATCCCTGCGACTTGCTTCTGTCCACATCAACGATAGGGCCAGTGACACACTCGGGATTCCGCCCCATGCGGCGCGGAAGTCGCCGCGTTCCATCTGCTTCATTGCCGGCGGACAGGGAGAATGATCGGTCGCGACCAAGTCAATTATCCCTTCGCGAAGACCCTGCCAGAGCGCTTCGCGATTCTCGCGACTGCGAATCGGGGGCGCACACTTATGCAGTGTGGCTCCATTCGATATTTCCTCGGAACACAGATGAAGGTAGTGGGGGCAGGTCTCCACTGTAATCGGAAGTCCTCGGTGCTTGGCGTCTCGCAAGCTTGCTAGTGCTTTCGACGTCGATAGATGCACAATGTGGATCCGGCATCCGCTCTCTTCGCACAGTCTGATCAACAGATCGATCGCTCTGAGTTCCGCTTCGTCCGGTCGCGACTTCAAATAAGTCGCGTACATGCGCCAGTCCGCCTGCATCAATTTCTCTGTCGCCGAATCGATTGGCCCCGGTAACTCCGCGTGGATGAGCAGCGGCAGTCCCGTCTTCTTTAGGTTCGGAAGAGCCGCGCGCAAATGTTCTTCGTTTACCATTGTGAATTCATCGATACCGGGGTGAACTAAGAAGCACTTGAAGCCGCATACGCCAGCGGAAGCCAGGGCAGCAATGTGTTCGAGATTTTCGGGAACCAGCCCTGCCCATGCCGCCCAGTCCACGCGGCACTGGCCTTGCGCAGCCTTTCGCTTTGCTTCCAGGGCTTCCGGTGAAGTGGTGGCCGGCACGCAATTTAGAGGCATGTCCACCAAAATCGTGTATCCGCCCGCAGCCGCCGCTCGCGTTGCCGTGCGAAAGCCCTCCCATTCCGTTCTTCCGGGCTCATTGATGTGAATGTGGGAGTCCACCAGGCCTGGAAGAATTGCCGAATCTCCAAAATCTGTTACCTGAATCGAATCGGGGACATCGTTGCGAGGAACAACCCCAACTATTCTTTGCCCTTCGACAAGGACCGCAAGGGCTCCGATTTTTCCCGGGAGGACTACTCGCGACGATGTGAAGGCTTGCGCTGCCATAACCGCCCAGTTCCTTGTCCACGAGGCACAACCGAAACGCCAACAGACTACCTCAGGATTACGGACTCGACCAATCCTTGGAGGCGATCTGATTCCATGGATGCGAGCTGCTGTTGTTGAGCAGGAGGACTCTAGCGAAAGAGGTTTTCCAACCGGACGCGCTCGTTCGTTTTCGCGTCTCGATATTTGACGATGATGGGAGTGTACAGAGACAAATTCCAACGTTGCCCGGCAGGATGGGAGAGCGCGCGCGAGCCGGGCACGACAACTGCTTCTTCCGGAATCACGAGCGGACTGTAATCCGTCGCTGTATGAACTTGTTCGTGCACCAAATCATACACAGCGGTTGAGCCATTCAATATTACCCCGCTGCCCAGCACCGCGCGGCGCTTTACGACGACGCCCTCATACACGCCGCAATTCCCTCCGACCATCACCTCATCCTCAATAATCACCGGCATGGCGCCGATAGGCTCGAGAACCCCACCGATTTGCGCGCCTGCGGAGATGTGGCATTTTCGTCCGACCTGCGCGCAGCTCCCAATCAAAGCGTGTGAGTCGACCATCGTGCCGTCATCGACATACGCTCCGGCATTTATGAACATCGGCGGCATGCACGTGACACCACGTCCGACATACACACCGTCGCGAATGCTGGATCCACCTGGAACAATTCGTACCTGGTTGGCGAGACTGACATCTTTAATGGGATAGGTGTCCTTATCGAAAAACGGTTGTCGCTCCCGGTCGACCGACATATCTACAACCCTGCCCATGCGAAATCCGAGCAAGATGCCTTTCTTTACCCAAGAGTTTACGCGCCAGCCCGTTTTCGATCCTGCATCGGGCTCGGCCGCGCGCACTTCGCCGCGATTCAACGCGGATTTGAACGCCTCAAATGTGCGCCGGTGATCTTCCGTGTACTGCGGCGGAGAAGAGTCGAAGAGCTGCTCAATCTCCGACGGCAGCATAGGTTTTCTCGACGAGGCCGAGCGCCTCAAGGACAGAATGGATGCGTCCCAAGGAACCTGCGCTCGGCGGCACTAGCGGGAGGCGCCAGACGGCTTGCAGCAAACCCATTTTGGCCATGGCGGCTTTTACGGGAATCGGGTTGGATTCCACGAAATTTACCTCCATCAGTGGAAGATAGTGCGAGTGAATTGCGCGCGCGGCCGGAAAATTCTCTTGCAGCGCGAAATTGCAAAGACTGGCCATTTCCGTCGGGATTTCATTGGACGCCACGGAAATCACGCCACGCCCGCCAAGCGCGAAAAGCGGCAACGTGATGGCGTCGTCGCCAGAGAGAATCACGAAATCTTGCGGCACCTGCGCGGCGATGGACGCCATTTGTGAAATGTTTCCGGAAGCCTCTTTAACACCCACAATCGTGTCGATGGCCGATAGCCGCTTCACCGTGGCAGGCTCGATGTTCACTCCCGTGCGGCCGGGGACGTTGTACAGCAAGATCGGCAGCGAGACGGCACCGGCAATGAAGCGAAAATGTTGGTACAGGCCTTCCTGCGTGGGCTTGTTGTAATAGGGCGCGACGGAAAGAATGCCGCTGACGCCCATCGCTTCATATTCGCGCGCGGCGTGCGCTACTTCCGCTGTGTCGTAGCCGCCGGCGCCGGCGACTACCGGCACCTTGCCGTGTGCCTCCTCCAACGTTATTTCCACCACGCGCCTGCGCTCGGCGGGCGTCAGCGTGGGGCTTTCGCCGGTTGTTCCGCAGGGCACGAGAAAATGGATTCCAGCCTCGATCTGCCGCCGCACCAGCCGTCGCAAAGCGACTTCGTCGAGCGAGAAGTCATTCTGAAATGGAGTAACCAACGCTGTGCCGCAACCCGTGAACATGATGTATCTCCTTATCGATTCGCTCTGTATCTTTAAGCCCTGACCAAGAAAAACCACGCGCTAACCCAATTCATTTACGATCTCGCGAAATTCGAACACTCCGCTTTTCCCGAGTATCCAGCGCGCCGCGCGCAGAGCACCGCGAGCAAATCCTTCGCGACTTCTTGCCGTGTGGCGAATGGTGATCGTGTCGGAGCTGGAATCGAATCCGATCTCGTGCGTTCCCGGGTGAGCGCCCGCGCGGCTGGTGCTTAGGCTGATATCGCGATCAAAACCGGCTTGCTTCATTTCTTCAGCGACAGCCAGCAACGTTCCGGATGGCGCGTCTCGCTTTGCGGCGTGATGGATTTCCCAGCCCCACGCTTGGTACTCGCCTTCCGCCGCGAAAGCGTTGGCAGCCTGCGCGATAATCTGCCGGAAGCGGTAGACACCGACCGAGAAGTTCGGACTCCACACCAGTGCTCCACCGCTCGACTGGACTGCCTCGCGCACGCAACCCAGCTCCTGAAACCATCCCGTGGTGCCTGCGACTACGGGAATGCCTAGTGTGGCGAGCTGCCGAATATTCTGGGCGGCGACGGATGGCGTGGAAAACTCCACAGCCGCATCGACTCCGCGAAGACCCTCTCTCGTGATCCCTGCACCGCACGCATTTGTGCCGCTGTTGAGCGCCAGGCGCACATCGAAGTCGTATTCCGGGGCCAGCTGCGCGATCAGCCGGCCCATTTTTCCGTACCCGATGATGGCGAGTCCGCGCATCATTGGGATTTCCCTGACACATCCGCATGGGATGCGAGTAACTGCTTGGCCATGTCTGCATAGATCGCCACCGCTTCGCGCAGCTCCCGCTTTGCGACGCGCTCCTCGGCTGTGTGGGCCACGCGAATGCTGCCTGGACCGATCAAGAACGGCGTGCCCCATGTTTCGTAAAGGCTGGGGACGTCGGTGGTGAACGCCACCACGGTTGTGGGCAGTCCATCGAAAGCGGAAAAATGAAACACCGGTGTGTATAAGACTTCGCGGGCCTCAACTCGTCCGGCTACGGCTTCAATGACGGCCTCTCGCACCGGTCCGGCACCGCCCACTAACCGAAACATAATCTCCGCTTGGGCCTCGTCGGCAACCACGTTGGGCGCGCGCCCACCGGAAATTGTGCCAACGTTCAACGTGCTCTTTCCGAGCAGCGAATCCGCAGATAGAGGGATATGCCGGATATCCTCAAGCACGTCCAACAGCGCATCGATTGCCGAGCGCCCCAACTCCGGATAACCCGAATGGGCCAACTGGCCCTTCGCCACCAGCTCGAAACGCAGCGCTCCCTTGGAAGCCAGGCACAACTTGTTCTCCGTGGGCTCTCCGTTGATCAAATAGCGAGAACCTCGCGGCGTTTTTGCCGCAACGCGCGCGCCGGCGCTGTTTCGTTCTTCGCCGACCACAAACAGCAGGCCTACATTCGAAATTCCTTCAGCAAGGAGCTTCTCGACAGCGCAAATCATGGCGGCAATGATGCCTTTGGCGTCGCACGCCCCTCGCCCCCAGAAAAATTCATCGTCTTCGTTCAGGGGAAAGAAGGGCGGCACGGTGTCCATGTGCGTGGAGAGCGTCACGATCGGCTCGCCCCAGCTCGCAAAAACATTGAAGCGTTGCGCCTCCACTGACATACGTTCGACGCGACCGCTGTATTTAGCGGCGAGTGGAGAGAGATGGCGAAACAGGAATTCGCCAACCTTGGCTTCGTTGTTGGTCACCGACTCGATGTCAACGAGCGCGCGCGTCAGCTCAAACAGATCCATGATTACTTTCTGGAATGGAACGAAAGAGAAGGGAAGAGCCGAAGAAAATTCGGGGCTGTCACTCCTCGATAGCGCTCCATCCGCATAACTTCATAACGGATGACAGTGGACAGGTCTTAGGCCTGGCCCCCAACCGCCTGGGTATTCAGCTCCCCAAGCGACTTCGGCGGATCAACTACAAGTCCCCTTTCGCACGGGCATCCGAAACTGATCGGAAAGCACGCCCGGCTACTGATGGGATCCGCACCTCTACCAAGTACACAACGAAAGTAGCGGACGGGGCTCGGAAAGTCAATCTCCGGGAGTATCCAAAACACGCGTACGTCGTATCGGTTTTTTGGGGGTTGCCATGGATTGACGCTGACGGCTAGCTTCGCTAACCTTGCGTTTAGCAAATGAGCGTTTTGAATCATCTCCGGGCGCATCGGCACCATCATCATCACGGCCACATGCCGCGCCCGTTGAGTTGTACGTAGCGATTCACCAGAAAACGTACTCATCGGCCCGCTGGCGCAGCAAGCCCAGCGGGTTTTTTGTTTTTAGATTCGATGTTTTTGGAGAAAGCACGTGGAAATCGCATTCGAAAAAGGCGGTGGGCTGGTGCCCGCGATTATTCAGGATGGCCGCACCGGCGAAGTCTTGATGCTCGGCTTTATGAACGCGGACGCGCTCGCGGAGACGCAGCGAACTGGCGAGGCCGTTTTTTTCAGCCGCTCGCGCAATCGTTTGTGGAAGAAAGGCGAGAGCAGCGGACACATCTTACGCGTGTTGGAGATGCGTATCGATTGCGACGCAGATGCATTGTTGTTGCGAGTCGAGCCAGTTGGGCCCGGCGTTTGCCACGAAGGATATCGCAGTTGCTTTTTCCGAAGTTTGGAAAAGGACGGCAGCTTGCGCACAGTCCAGGAGCGGAAATTCGATCCGAACGATGTCTACGCTCGGGGAGCGGAATGATGAATCGCTTGAAGCTGGGCATCCCGAAAGGCAGTCTGCAAGATGCGACGTTGGACCTTTTTGCGCGTGCCGGCTGGAAGATCACGACCAGCTCGCGGAGTTACATGCCCGCGATCGATGATCCGGAGATCGAGTGCTTGCTAGTACGTGCTCAGGAAATGGCGCGTTACGTGGAGGCCGGGGCGCTGGATGCCGGCATTACCGGGCACGACTGGGTTGTCGAAACCGGCTCAAACGTTGAGGAACTCGCCGAGCTTGTGTATGCGAAGCAACGGTTATCGCGCGTTCGCTGGGTGCTCGCGGTGCAGGAAGACTCCACAATTCGTGAGCCTCGCGATTTGCAAGGCAAAGTGATCGCTACCGAAATCGTACGCATCACCGGCGAATATCTGAAACGGCACGGAGTGAGTGGGCGCGTGGATTTCTCTTGGGGCGCCACGGAAGTGAAGGTGCCGCAGCTTGCGGACGCTATTGTTGAGGTTACGGAAACCGGATCTTCGCTGCGCGCCAATCGGTTGCGAATCGTGGACACCGTGCTGGAATCCGCTACCGTCTTCATTATGAATCGCGCCGCGGCTGCGGATGAGTGGAAGAAAGAGAAAGCGGAAAGCCTGATTTTGATGCTGCAAGGAGCCATCGCCGCGGCTAGCAAAGTTGGCCTGATCCTCAATGTGCGGCGAGAGGATTTGGATCGAGTGATTGCCATTCTACCCGCGCTGAAGAATCCCACGATCTCGATGCTCAGCGATCCGGGATGGGTGGCGGTCAACACGATTGTCGAGGAATCGGTAGTGAGGCAAATTCTGCCCAAGCTGAAGGCGGCGAATGCCCAGGGAATTGTGGAGTATCCCCTGAATAAGATTGTGCTCTGATGCGGATCTTGAGACTCACTGCAGCCGTGGAGAAGAAGCTGCTTGCTGCGGGCAACCGACGCGATGTGCAGGCCGAGAGGGTCGCGGCCAAGATTATCGCGGACGTGCGGCGACGTGGCGATGCTGGGCTGCGCTCTTGGACACAAAAGTTGGACGGCACAGATTTGGAGCGCACCGGGGTCTGGGTCTCACAGCAGGAGATCGAAGAGGCGCTAAGAAAAGTCGGGACAGATTTCCTGCGCGCCGTGAAACACGCAATATCCAATGTCCGAAAAGTGGCTGACAAACAGTTGCCGCGAAACTGGTCCATGGAAGTGGAGCCGGGCGTGAGCGTCGGACAGATAGTCAGGCCCATCGAAACGATCGGCTGCTACATTCCTGGCGGCAAATCTACTTTGCTTTCGACGCTGGTTATGACCGCTGTGCCGGCGCAAGTGGCTGGAGCAAAGAGGATCGTGGTCGTCTGTTCGAAGCCGAATAGCGAGCTGCTTGCCACTGCAGGAATTCTCGGACTAAGGGAAATAGCACGCATCGGAGGCGCTCAAGCGATAGCGGCTATGGCGTACGGAACCAAAACTATTCCGCGCGTCGACAAAATCTTTGGGCCAGGAAACCGCTTTGTGACCGCGGCAAAGCAACTCGTAAGCCGCGACTGCGCAATTGATCTCCCGGCCGGGCCAACCGAAGCCATTGTACTTGCCTCACGCGGCAACTCTCGATGGATTGCGGCGGATTTGCTGGCGCAGGCGGAACACGGCGCGGACGCAGCGAGCATCATGGTAACTACGTCCGCACGGCTCGCAAAGGAAGTGCAGCGCGAAATCACAGAACAGTTGAAGAAATTGCCGGAAAAGAATGCTGCCAATATTTCTTTGGCGACAAGCGGGGTAATTTTGCTCGCCCCGTCCGAGCAGGCGGCGTTCGATTTCGTGAACCGCTTTGCGCCGGAGCATCTCAGCCTTCCCCACGCGGGAGCAGCCGCTCTCAAGAGTGTTTCCGCGGTGGGAACAGTTTTTGTCGGTCCGCGGGCCGCGCAGCCGCTTGGCGATTACGCCAGCGGCAGCAACCATGTCTTGCCTACGGGCGGCTGGGCACGCAGCCGTGCAGGATTATCCGCCGCAGATTTCGTGAAATGCATAAGCGTGCAAACGATTAGCCACAAAGGCTTCCGTCGCCTGGCCAGCGATGTCCGCATCCTCGCCCGAGCGGAAAATTTGGCGGCCCATGAAAACGCCGTCGCGGTGCGCGAGTGAAACGGCACAATCCCAAGCAGCTCGCGATCCTGGACAAGGCGGAATAATGCCAAGAACCGCAAAAATTCATCGTAAGACCAACGAGACCGATATCACGCTCCGCCTGAACCTGGACGGTCGCGGCAAAGCTCGCATCAGTACGGGAGTCCGCTTTTTCGATCACATGTTGGAACTAGTCGCTCGGCACGGCGCGTTCGATTTGGATTTGAACGCCCGCGGTGATTTGGATGTCGACCAGCATCACACCGTGGAAGACGTGGGAATCGCGTTAGGCGAGGCAGTGACCAAAGCGCTAGGGTCCAAGCGTGGCATTTTGCGTGCCGGATATTTCCTGATGCCTATGGACGAAACACTCGCCGCCAGCGCCGTCGATTTCGGCGGGCGGCCCTTTTGCGTGGTGAACGCAAGATTCGCCAGCGCGCGCGTCGGCGATTTTCAGACTGAGTTGACCGAAGATTTCTTTCAGGGATTTGCGCAGGCCGCGCGCGCCAATGTTCATCTGCGCGTACTGTACGGGCGCTCCTCGCATCATCAGATAGAGGCCATGTTCAAGGCGTTTGCTCGCGCTTTGCGTTTCGCGGTTGCGCGCGACAAGAGACTACGCAGCGTACTCCCCAGCACCAAGGGCTTGCTGTGATTACTCTCTTGGATTGCGGAGTGAGCAATGTCGCTTCAGTCGAGCGCGCACTGCATCGCCTCGGAGCTGAGTCGCAACGCGCAACCACGCCCGAGTGCGTTTCAAACGCACGCGCGCTATTACTCCCTGGCGTAGGGCATTTCGAAGCGCTCATAAGAGTGCTCGACGACCGCAAATTGCGCGCTTCCCTCATAGACACCATCCGTCGCGGCATTCCATTCCTCGGCATTTGTCTCGGTCTTCAGGCCCTCTACGACACCAGTGAGGAGGCACCTGAGCTGACCGGTCTTCAATTGTTATCGGGCCGCGTGCGAGCGTTGCCGCCCGTCGCCAAGCTGCCTCATATGGGCTGGAATCGCCTGGTCACAAAACACAAATCCCGGTTGCTTGAAGGCGTCGACACAGACGCCTACTTCTATTTTGCGCACACGTATGCCGCGATGGAACTTGGCGAAGAAACGGTGGCTTCATGCAGTTACGGAACAGAGTTTGTCGCTGTCCTCGAAAAAGAAAACATGTGCGCGGTTCAATTTCACCCAGAGAAGAGCGGAGAAGCCGGCGCGCAAGTCTTGCGGAATTTCCTGAGGCTGTCCGCATGAGTTTGGCGCGACGTATCATTCCCTGCCTCGATGTCGATGGCGATCGCGTCGTGAAAGGAGTGAACTTTGTCGACTTGCGCGATGCTGGTGATCCCGCACAATTAGCGGCACGCTATAACTCCGAAGGAGCGGACGAACTCGTGGTGCTCGATATTGCGGCTTCCCGTGACCAGCGGCCTACATTTTTGGAGACGATTCGGCGCGTTGCGGCGGAACTGGCGATTCCCCTAACCGCGGGCGGTGGCATTCGCAGCGCGGAAGATGCTCGAGCCGTGCTGCGAGCAGGTGCGGATAAGATCACGCTGAATACCGCGGCCGTAGCACGGCCCGAGTTAATCTCCGAAACATCACTCGATTTTGGCGCGCAGGCCATCGTGCTGGCGATTGACGCCAAGCGAGAAGGCGACCACTGGACGGTGATGGTACGGGGAGGACGAGAATCGGCCAACCGTGACGCGGTCACCTGGGCGAAGCAAGCAGTTGCATTGGGCGCCGGAGAAATTCTCGTTACATCCATGGATAGAGACGGAACAAAGAGCGGCTTCGATACCGCGCTTACGGCGGCGATATCGTCAGCGGTTTCCGTCCCGGTCATTGCGTCCGGCGGCGCGAAGCTACCCTCTCATTTCGCGGAGATTTTTACTGAGGGGCGCGCTGATGCAGCCTTGGCGGCCTCCATCTTTCACGATGACATTCAGCCCATTCGCGGTCTCAAAGAATTTCTGGCCGCGCGCGGGATTCCGGTCAGACTGCCGTGCTGATTCCGTGTATTGACTTGCAGCAAGGCCAAGCCGTGCAGCTCGTGCACGGCAGAAGGCGCGAACTCGCGATCGCGGACGTAATGTCGCTGCTGCTGAAATTCAAGAAATATGAGTGGCTTCACGTAATCGATTTGGACGCCGCCATGGGAAAAGGCAACAACAGCGACCTGGCGCGAAAAGTATGCGAAGAAGCGACCAAGCGTTATGGGATGAAAGTGCGAGTCGGCGGAGGCATTCGCACCGTTCCCCGCGCGGCGGAAATTGCAAAATGGGGCGCGCTTCAAATCATTGTCGGAAGTGCTGCCTTCAAGGACGGCAAAACAAACGCGCCATTTCTGCGGCGGCTGCGCACGCGAGTGGGCCGCCAGGCAATTGTCATAGCCCTCGATACGTCCAAGGGCCACATTGTAATTAAGGGATGGCGAGAAAAACTGCGCATTCGAGCCGAAGAAGTAATGAAACAGCTTGAGCCGTTTTGCGCCGCCTTTCTCTGCACGGATGTGGATCGCGAGGGAACAATGGGCGGAGTCAATCGCGAGTGGTTCGAGCAGTTGCGCACCGCCACCTCCCATCCGATCATTGCCGCTGGTGGAATTAAGTCACAGCGGGAAATAAACGCTCTCGAACGGATGGGCATCGACGCGGCAGTGGGCATGGCGCTCTACAAGGGCCGGCTGCGCTAAAGCCTCGGGGCTCACGCGAGCTATCATTGCAAGAAACCATTTAGCAGCAGCCTCTGGCAATCAGCGTAGTGCATCAGCACAGCGATCAATCCATTACGCAAAGCGTATTGCACCAGCTGCGGCAAAGAGTTCAAACCTAGCTTCAGCATGATCTTTGCCCGGTGCGTCTCGACAGTCCTCACCGCCATCCCAAGCTCCGCGGCGGTCTGTTTGTGGGACTTGCCCGCTCCCAGCAGGCGGATGATCTGCCCCTCACGCGGCGTTAGTTTTCGCTCGGACACTTCCGCTGCGGGAGCCTCGGAGGCCACCTCGGCTCCCTCCAAGAATCCATTCAGAACAATTTCAGCGGCTTTGCTGCTCAAAAAGCGCTTGTCCCGAGACACGGTTCTGACTGCTTTCACTAACGAGTGCGGGAAGTCAGACTTCAAAACGTATCCACTCGCCCCCGCCTCCAAAAGTCGACGCACCATCTGTCTGGATTCGTGCATCGTGAGGATAAGGATTTTGGTGTCCGGAACCGCTGCCCGGAGCTGCCGCGTAGCTTCGATCCCATCCAATTCAGGCATGGTCACGTCTAATACCGCTACGTCCGGTTTCAATCTTTTCGCCTGTTCTACTGCTTCTATTCCGGTCGCCGCTTCCCCTACAACTGTCCAGCCGCGCTGACTATCTAGCATGACGCGGACGCCACGCCGCATGAGAGCGTGATCATCCGCGACCAAAATACGCAACTGTTCAATGTTTTTCGACATCAACCTTTATCCTGGCACGCACTGTTGTACCCTTACTGGTCGACTCAATTTCCAGCCCGCCGCCTATTTGCCTGACCCGCTCGCGCATGCTGGTAATGCCCACTCCTGGAAGGATCTTCCGGACTTTCTCTACCTTGCGGCCCATCCCCCGGCCTTCATCTCTGATTTCCAATATGACCTGATCCTTGATCCGTTTCAACCGCACAGCTGCGCGGCGGCTGCCGGAGTGGCGTTGAACGTTCGTTAGGCTCTCTTGCACCACGCGAAACAATACCATCTCCGTGTCTCGCCCGAGGCGTCCAAGATGCGGAGAGACTTGCACATTCACCTGCACTCCAGTGCGTTCTCCGTAGCCTTCTACGTAATGAGAGATGGCATCTTCCAAACCCGACTCATCCAACATGGGTGGATACAACAGATAAGAGAGCGTACGGACCTCGCGTAGCGCCAGCGCCGCTAACTCCTGGGCCTCTGAAAAAACCGGGCGAAATTTAGGGCCCCGGGCCGAGGCCGAATTCTGCAGCCGCTTCAAAGCAGCGGCTAGGAGCACCAAGTGTTGGGCGGTGGAGTCATGCAGGTCGCGCGCGATCCTGCGCCGCTCCTCTTCCTGTGCACGGAATAGTTGCCCCGAGACTCGTCGCAATTCCTCTTCGGCCTCCTTTCGATCTTCAATGTCCGTGTTCGTCCCATACCATCTGACGATGCGTCCTTCCGCATTGCGCAGCGGTACACCGCGTGCCAGGAACCAACGGTACGTCCCATCGGCCCGCCTATGCCGTTCTTCTTGCTCGTAGGGCGTTCCATTTACCACCGATTCGTGCCACACCTTAAGCACCCGGTCTCGATCTTCGGGATGCAGCATTGTCTGCCAGCCGTCGCCTTGCAGATCCTTTAGCTCTAATCCTGTGTAAGAACGCCAACGCTCGTTGCAATAGTCAAGTGTGCCGTCAGACGCGCCGCTCCAAATCTGCTGCGGGATCGCATCCGTTAACGCCTGCCATTCTCTCTCCGCGCGCTTGCGATCTTCTATGTCGACCGATAATCCGTACCATTTGATTAAACTCCCCTGCTCGTCCCGCAACGGAACTGTGCGAACCAGGAACCACCGGTATTCCCCATCAGCCCGCCGCAAGCGCATCTCATCCTCGGACTGCTGCCCAGTGGACATGTCCGTGATCCACTTTTCCATCACACGAGGAAGGTCTTCGGGATGGAGTACGCGCGTAGGGTCTTTGACTTCTTCCTCCAGAGAAAGTCCCGTATAGTCCAGCCAACGCCGATTAACGAAGTCCACCGCTCCGTCCGATCGGACGGTCCAGGCCATCATTGGAAGTGTGTCAATGATAAGGCGAATGCGATCTTCCGCCCTTTTCAGATCTTCGATGTCGCTGCTTGTTCCATACCATTTGAAGATGTTTCCGCGCTCGTCTCGCCGCGGCACGGCGCGCAGCAGAAACCAGCGATATTCCCCATCAGCGCGGCGGAGACGCACTTCCGTCTCAAAGGATTTCCCAGCCGCCAGGGCTGCGGGCCATTTTTCCCTCACACGATCGTCAGGATGAAACACCTTCATCCATCCCAAGCCCATCGCATTTTCTAAGGAAAGTCCCGTATATTTCTCAAAATGCTTGTTGAAGAAATCAGCCGAGCCATCAGGTAATTTGCGCCAGACGATAGTGGGTATCGTGTCAATGATGAGCCGCAGGCGCTCCTCGACTGCCTTCGATTCTCCCTCGGCATCCTCGTTCGTGCTATCCGTATGCCTCATGCTACGTTTCCCTGCGACATGGCAGGCCACCTGTAGAGCGATTCTTCATCACACTTAACCCTGCAACTCGCGTTCTCAGCCCCCTCACATGCGACCTATTTGGAAGAGATGTCAAGACGGAAGTAAACGTGACAGTTTTGCGCAAGAGTTTTGCATACAACTTGAGTACGTACGTAAACGCACACGGCAAATCCCTTACGTAATCTTCGTTCTTGATTAACTCGCACCCCTCAAAGAGCATACCGTCAGAACGATTCTGGGGAGGGGATGACACGGAGAGTACCAGAAGACCCATCTAAATCGAGCAATTCTCGAGCGTCCGCTACTGAGCAGAAGTTGAAAGACCTGCTTCCGCCAGCCTTGGCAAATTCACCGGCGATTGGTTTCGCGGTGTGCGACCGCCGTCTGCGCTTCCGATTAGTCAATAATGCCTGGGCGCGGATGGACGGCGTGAGTCGCGATGCTCACTTGGGCGCCACTATACGTTCCGTCTTGGGACCTGCAGCGAAACAATTTCAGTTGGCTTTCGAACGTGTGTTTTCTTCCGGAAATCCCTTGTTGGGCTACGAGTTCAGCGCCGAATTCCCCGGGCGAACTGGCGAAGCCCACTGGATTGCAAGTTGCTTTCCCATCAAGGACAGGTCTGAACGTCTGACACTAGCGGCCGCATTGGTGTTGGAAACTACACAACTCAGAAATTTCGAGATGTGGTCTCACAAATTGCTAGCCGATTCAGTACCGATCTTGGGGACTCGGTTTCCAACTAAAGAACCTATCAGCGACACGTCTTTGGGTCGGCCAACCAGCGCCATTAAAGTACGGCGTCCGGAAAAGCTCTCCCCTCGCGAGCGGGAGGTCATTCAGCTCCTGGCGCTAAGCAAGGGCAACAAGGAAATAGCGACTGCGTTGGGGATTAGCACCAGGACCATAGAAACGTATCGGGCGAGAATCATGCTCAAGCTTCGCGTTCAATCTCTCCATGAACTCGTACACTATGCTATTCGGAACGGCATCATTGATCCGTAAAAACGCGAGTGCTTGCTCTTCCGAAGGCCCGCTCGCCGGTCCAAACATTAGTACCCCATGCCAGGTGATCGGTTCAGCGGGCAATGAACCAGACTTGGTCCATATACACGGCGTGTGCCTACCCCTTCGCAATATGTTCACCTGTTCCGCGTACGATTAGCAGCCAAAAAAAGTGTAAGATAGTCGCCGCTATCCCAGGCCGGAGCCGCCGGTAACCCAATTCAGGCCTTCAAATGGACAAAAGAAGCTTCATCAAATTCCTCTCCGCTATAGTGGCCGGCCCCATCGTTTCTCCATTGTTCGCCAAGTTGCCGGATTCGAAACTCAAGAACTGGGCCGGCAATCTTGAATACGGCACCGAAAATTTGTACTCCGCCACTTCCGTTGATCAAGTGCGGCAGTTCATCAAAACGCAAAAGAAGCTAAAGGTGCTGGGCACTCGTCACTGCTTCAATAAAATTGCCGACAGCGCAAATCAGTTCCTTTCCTACAAAGCGCCGGAAGAAGTTATTTCGCTGGATCCACAGGCGCATACCGTGACCGTCGCCGCGGGTGTTACATACGGTCACCTATCTCCTTACCTCGATAGCAAAGGCTTTGCGCTGCACAACCTCGCTTCGTTACCCCATATTTCCGTTGCTGGCTCTTGCAGTACCGCCACCCATGGTTCCGGCGACAAGAATGGCAACTTGGCAACCGCCGTTTCTGCATTGGAATTCGTCACCGCGAACGGCGATTTGCTCAAACTCTCGCGTCAGGACGACGGTGAGAAATTTTCAGCAGCCGTGGTTAGCCTCGGCGCTCTCGGCGTAATTACAAAAGTCACTCTCCAGATTCAGCCGACCTACGTCATGCGGCAGTACGTCTACGAAAATCTGCCGCTAGCCCAGGTCAAGGATCACTTTGACGCCATCGAAGCAAGCGCCTACAGCGTCAGCCTCTTCACCGACTGGCAAAAAAACCGCTTCAATGAGCTATGGATAAAATCGCGCACAGAAAAAGGTCAAGCGTTCGAAGCCACCCCGGAATTTTACGGCGCCAAACTCGCCACCAGGAACCTTCACCCCATTGCTGAACTTTCCGCCGAAAACTGCACCGAGCAGATGGGCGTCCCCGGCCCCTGGTATGAGCGGCTGCCCCATTTCAAAATGGGCTTCACGCCCAGCGCCGGCAAGGAGCTGCAATCCGAGTACTTCGTTCCCCGTCAGCACGCCGTCGAAGCAATACTCGCCATCGAGCGCCTCCGCGATCAGATAACTCCCCACCTCTTGATCTCAGAAATCCGCGTCATCGCAGCAGACGATCTCTGGATGAGCCCCTGTTACCAGCAGCCCTGCGCCACAATCCATTTCACCTGGAAACAAGACTGGCCCGCCGTCAGCAAACTGCTTCCAGTGATTGAGAAAGAACTGCGTCCGTTCAACGCTCGTCCCCATTGGGGCAAACTATTTTCCACGCCTCCCGCCGAACTAAAATCCATCTATAAAAAATTGCCCGACTTCATCGAGCTTTGCCGAACCTACGATCCCCAAGGCAAGTTTCGCAACGATTTCCTGAACACCAATATTTTTAGCAGCTAACCTCGCCAAGATTTTCCGGTGTGCGCTCCACACTTGTCTCGGACTAGAAGGCTCAGTGACACCCACACTATCGACGCCACGCCTGCTGCTGCCACCGCTGGAACTTGCAGACGCACCACAAATTCAACTCCTCTTCCCCCATTGGGAAATCGTCCGCTATCTCGCCGCGCAAGTTCCCTGGCCCTATCCCGCGGATGGCGCATACCGCCACATACGCGACATGGCCCTCCCCGCCGTCGAACGCGGCGAAGCCTGGCACTGGACTCTCCGCCTCAAATCCGCTCCCGATCAAATCATCGGCAGCATCGATCTCCGCAAAAAAGAAAATGACAATCGCGGCTTCTGGCTCGGCCTCCCCTGGCAACGCCAAGGTCTAATGACCGAAGCCTGCCAAGCCGTCACCGACTTTTGGTTCGACACCCTCAACTTTCCAGTCCTGCGCGCTCCCAAAGCCGTCGCCAATGTTGCGTCCCGCCGCATCTCCGAAAAGCAAGGAATGCGCCTGATTGCCACCGAAGACCGCGACTATGTCTCCGGCCGCTTTCCCTCCGAAATCTGGGAAATCACCGCCCAAGAATGGCGCGCCCGCAAGCGCTAAGTCCTTTCCTTGCCTAACGATCACAATTTCTGACGCTTCACACGTTTTGCTTTCATCCAATCTTCGCGTATCATCAAAGACTGC
>Ga0137412_10000912_pt1 | contig 22096 bp, 17 predicted proteins | sample CZODoug2_1_16fun_FD_122160 | JGI IMG/M metagenome (GOLD analysis project Ga0137412, IMG submission 122160) | Vadose zone soil fungal communities from Angelo Coast Range Reserve, California, USA - CZODoug2_1_16fungal (Hybrid Assembly) | ecosystem: Environmental > Terrestrial > Soil > Vadose zone... | reverse complement strand
AGCTCGGGCTCGACATCGTCACCCTGCAGCCGTTCCGCGACTTCGAGGGCATGCCGCCGGGACGGCGCGAACGGGCCATGGAGCGCGCCGAACGCAAGTTCGACGTCATGCAGGAACTGGGCACCGATCTCTTGATGATCTGCAGCAACGTGGCGCCGGAATCGCTGGGCGGCATCGACCGCGCGGCGGCCGACCTGCGCGAGCTGGGTAAGCGCGCCGCCAAGCGCGGCCTGCGCATCGCCTTCGAGGCGTTGGCCTGGGGCCGGCACATCAACGATTACCGCGATGCCTGGGAGGCGGTGCGGCGCGCCGACCATCCCGCCGTCGGGCTGGTGCTCGATTCTTTCCACATCCTGGCGCGCGGCACCGATCTCGGCGCCATCCGCGCCATTCCCGGCGACCGCATCTTCCTGGTGCAGCTTGCCGACGCGCCACTCTTGCAGATGGACTACCTCTCGTGGAGCCGGCATTTCCGCAATTTCCCCGGCCAGGGCGAGCTGCCGGTGCTCGACTTCATGGAAGCGCTGACGGCGACCGGCTATGACGGCGTGCTGTCGCTGGAAATCTTCAACGACCAGTTCCGCGCCGGCTCGGCGCGCAGCCTCGCCGTCGACGGCCACCGTTCGCTGCGCTTCCTGCTCGATCAGCTTGCCGAGCGGACGGGCAAGCGCCTGCGGGGCGTGCCGGCCCTGCCGCCGCGCTCGCGGGCCAAGGGCGTGGGCTTCATCGAATTCTCCGCCGACGATGACGATGCCGCACGGCTGGAAGAGCTTTTGGCCGGCCTCGGGTTTCGCCGCGCCGGCCGGCATCGCTCGAAGGCCGTGACGCGGTGGTGCGAGGGCGACATCAACCTGGTCGTGAACCGCGAGAAGGAAGGCTTCGCCCGTTCCTTCAACATCGTGCACGGCTCGGCCGTGTGCGCCCTGGGGCTCACCGTCGACGACGCGGCGGCCACCTTCCAGCGCGCGACCCTGTTGCTCGACGCTCCGTTCCGCCAGGCCGTCGGGCCGGGCGAGCTCGACATCCCGGCGGTGCGCGGCGTGGGCGGCAGCCTGGTCTACTTCCTCGATTCGACCAGCGCACTCGGCCGGGTCTGGGACATCGAATTCGACGATACCGGCGAGACGGGCAACGACGCCGGACTCACCAACGTCGATCACATTTCCCAGTCGATGCAGTACGAGGAGATGCTGACCTGGCTCCTGTTCTACACCTCGCTGCTCGATCTCAGGAAGATCCCGCCCCAGGAGGTGGCTGATCCGGGTGGCCTGGTGCGAAGCCAGGTGGTCGAATCATCCGACGGCGGGCTGCGCATCGTGCTCAATGCCTCGCAAAGCCAGCGCACGCAATCATCGCGCTTCCTGACCGAACTGTTCGGCTCGGGCGTGCAGCACATCGCCTTGGCCACCGACGACCTTTTGACGACCGTGGCACGGCTGGAGCAGAACGGCGTGCGCCTGCTCGCCATTCCGGAAAACTATTACGATGACCTTTTAGCCAAGACCGACCTGCCGGCCGACCAGCTGGCCATGATGAAAGCGCACAACATCCTCTACGACCGCGAGGGCAGCGCGGAATACCTGCAGGTCTATACCGAGACCTACGATCAGCGGTTCTTCTTCGAGATCGTCCAGCGCCGCGGCTATCGCGGCTACGGTGCCGCCAATGCGCCGGTCAGGCTGGCCGCGCAGGCCCGTCTGTCGGCAGACGGCAACGCGCTCGGTGTTTGATCAGACTGTCACTTCGATGACACCGGCTGCCTCGGCGGCGACGACGCTGCCGATCACGGCGGCCGCGAGCGTGCCGCGTTGCTTGAGGTCGGCCAAAAGGCCGGCCAGCCGGTCCTGCGGCACGGCAATTAAAAGGCCGCCGGAGGTCTGGGCATCGGCCAGCAGCAGGCGCTGCGGCTCGGCGAGAGCGTCGGCAAATCGGGCGTTGGGCGCGGCGTAGTCGAGATTGCGCTTAGTGCCGCCCGGGCAGAGGCCCGCCTGCAGGAAGGTCTCGACCTTGTCGAAGATCGGCACGGCGGCATAGGACAGGCGCGCGCCGATCGGTTGGCCGGCGGCGACCGACGAGGCGCGCAGCATGTTGCCGAGATGGCCCAAAAGACCGAAGCCCGTGATGTCGGTGCCGGCGCTGGCGCGCGCCGCCACCATCGCTTCAGCGGCGTGGCGGTTCAGCGTCGTCATCGAGCGGATCGCGGCCTGCAGCACGCTCTCGGGCGCGGCGTTGCGCTTCACCGCCGTGGTGAGCACGCCGGTGCCGATCGGCTTGGTCAGCACCAGCGCGTCGCCGGGGCGGGCGCCGGCGTTGGACACGATGCGATCGGGATGGATCGTGCCGGTGACGAACAGGCCGAACTTCGGTTCCTCGTCGACGATCGAGTGGCCGCCGGAAATGGCGATTCCGGCTTCGGCGCAGATCGCGGCGGCGCCGTCGAGCACTTGGCGCAGCGGCGCGGTGCCCAGCCGGTCGACCGGCCAGGCGACGAAGCTCAGCGCATTGAGCGGCGTCGCGCCCATGGCGTAGATGTCGGAGAGCGCATTGGCGGCGGCGATGCGGCCGTAGTCGAACGGGTCGTCGACGATGGGCGGAAAGATATCGACCGTCTCGACCAAAGCGAGGTCGTCGCGCAAGCGGATGACGGCGGCATCGTCGGACGTGTCGTGGCCGACCAGCACGCGCGGATCGGCGGCGACCGGCAGGCCGGCGAGCGCGGCGTGCAGATCGGCCTGGCTGATCTTGGCGGCGCAGCCGGCAAAGCGCGCCAGCTCGGTCAGGCGAGGCGGCGTGCTCTCCGGTGAAGTCGGCTTCAGCGGCGGGGTCGCGACGTTCATGATTTCCTCCGACTCTAATGGCGCACGCTACCCATAAGGCGAGGTGGGCGCATTGTCTCTATTTTGCAAATGATAATCACTTGCGTCTTGATCAATCTAGCCCTATATTTTGGCCATGGATCACATCACCGAAGTGGACAATCGGGAAGGCCGCATGCGGGCCCTTGAACTGCTGCTCAGCCGGCAGTCGGTCGGCATGCTGGAGGAGCCGGCGCCGCGCGGCGCCGAGCTCGACCTGATCCTCGATGCCGGCCTGCGCGCGCCCGACCATGGGCGGCTTCGGCCTTGGCGCTTCGTGCTGATCCGCGGCGACGAACGGCTGGCCTGGGGCGAACGTCTCGCCGAAGCCGCGCAAGCGCGCGATCCGGCGACGGCGCAAATGCTGGGCGATCGCTATCGCGCCTGGGTGCGGCGCACGCCGCTCCTGATCGCGGTCGGCGCCGAAATCCGCGCGGACCACAAGATCCCCGAGATCGAGCAGGTCCTTTCCGTCGGCGCGGCGGCGATGAACATGCTGAACGCGATCCACATGCTGGGCTACGGCGGCATGTGGGTGACCGGCGTGAACACCTACGACCCCCGCCTCAACGCCCTGCTGGGCTTCGAGGCGCCGAGCCGCCTGGTGGGCTTCCTTGCCGTCGGCACGCCCAAGGCGATGCCGCGCGTCGAACGGCCGTCGCGCGCCGCACACACGACGGCGTGGAGCAGTTGACGCCTACTTCTTGGCGCCGGGCAGGATATCGTCGAGTGGCACGCCGAAGCTGTTGAGCGCCCAGGAGACGAGATTGTACTGGGGGTCCTGATTCCCACGCGTCAGGACTTGCTGGCGCGTAAAGTGACGCGACGCTTCGTCGCCTCCTTCCGAACAATCCTTAAACCATCGGCGTTTTAACGCGCGTTAGCGCTCGTCCTTTACGTGCGGAGACGCGTCCAGCTAAACTGGGGCGGGTAGGCCAGCCTAAGGCCAATCGTGGTTCGCTGGGCCGGCTGGCCTTAAACTAGTGAACGGGAGGTTCGAGAGAATGCGTCAGCCGTTTACCGAGACATACATTCGATAGTTGAAACCGAGAGATGGGCGCTACTCTGTGTGGTGCAGCGAAGTGCCGGGATGGGGATGCCGGGTGTACTGGTTCCATTGCAGCATCTTTCGTCGGTGTTCAAAAATGCCGACCTGAAGGTGGTGCAAGTAGATGCCGCAGCATTTAAGGCCGCCGAGAATGATATCTTCGCCGCCGCCGACGCGGAGGCCCGCAACCCAACCCGCGTGCCGATCGGTGTCCTGCGACAGCACGTTGAAACCAAGAACGGCCACACGATTACGAAATTTTACGGGAGGCCGATGTCGTGGATGCATCCCATGATGCCTCGCGGCCGACTCGTTACGCAGATCAGTAAGGCCGACAGCGACAGCGCGAAGGGCCAGATACTCTACAAGAGGGGTTAGCGCCCACAGTCTGTGTGGCATCACTCTGTGAGCGTTGGCGCGCCTGGCCGCCTCCGCCTCATGAGGAAGGGTCACTCCACCCTGCCGTGGCGGTCGGCACGTATTCCCCTTTTGGGACTCCGAAATTTTTGATCGAGCATAATCAAGAGATAGGTGAAGTCGCGAAGACCGTAGATCGAGGCGCTGGCTCCGGGCGGCAGGAGCGCACAGGCCCGCCCCGCTGCCGCGCAATGGCCAGGTCCTGATCCCGGTGGCCCGGTTGTAGGGGCGCGCCTCGTATGGCCGCGGTTATACTTGCCGATCGCCAGCAGCGTCCGGGACCAGTCGCGGCGCGGCAGGCGAACGGTCAAGAGCCTGTACGAGATTCGCAATGAAGCCCTTGGTTCGATTCAAATACGTCAAGTCCAGGTCGGAGCTCGAACTCTCACGCGCCGGCGCGTCCCGGCGAGCCCTCGACGAAGAGGCGAGGAATACGACCTATTGGAGGAACGACCTGTATCACGTGGCGCGCCGAGTCTTTCCCGACTCGCCGTTCGTGCAGCTCAACATCCGTCGGCGAGACGGAAGGCCGATCTTTCGGGATTGGCGTCATTTCCAGGCAATCAAGAACCAACTTGTCGGCGAAGAATGTGAGGGCATCGAACTGTATCCGGCCGAAAGTAGGCTCGTCGACACCAGCAACAAGTACCACCTTTGGTGCCACACCGACTCCAGGTTCAGGTTTCCGGTCGGGTTCGACTACCGCGACCTCAAGGATGCAGACCCCAAGCGCAACCGATTGCCTGGATTGAGGCAGCGCAAACTCGGGGCCCCTCGATAGTGGACCATCTGGCCCTACCGTGACCTCGAATATGCCTCTGCCTTGCCGATCCAGAATTGCATTTCCAGCTCCTCGTAGATGCGCTCCGCTTGCGCGAGATGCTGTTCGGCTTCGCCGTCCTTCAAACCGGTGAGAGATGCTCTGCCGATGCTGAAGTGGCAGTGAGCCCGCAACGGCTCCATTTCGAGTTCCGATGCGAGTGCCAGAGCCTTGTGCCACTGCGGCCCGGCCATCTCGGCGCGTCCGGCGCGCGCGTGGATCTCCCCGAGAATCCAGGTCGCCCAGGCAACAGCCGCATGCTGCTTGTAGTCCGAACCGGTTCGCACGGCGCGTTCAGCCGTTTCCACGGCACGATCCAGCTCGCCTGCGTACAGGAAAGCTTCGCTCAAATGGGCGAGCCGCATCGCCTGATCCACCATCAGGTCCATGCTGGCGGCGTCGTGGATCGCCTCGCTGAGAACCGCGACCGCTTCGGTCGCTCGATTGGTTAGGGTGTAGGCCTGTCCCAGATAACCCGCGACCATGGCGCGCGCCATGCGAAGATTTCTGCCCGCCGAAAGCTGAAAGGCGCTTTCCAGATTGAAAAGTGCGCTGTCGAAATCGCCCCGTCGCAGGTAGGCAATTCCAAGCGCCATGCGGCCGTAGATGCGGCTCACGAGATTATCGAACGTTTCCGCGATACTGGCCGCTTCCATGCCGCTCGTGATGGCAGGCTCGAACTCGCCTTGTTCCGCCAGTGACCACGAAAGCCATGCCCGGGCCGACACGGAAGGCAGATTGGCCATTCCCAGCAGGTCCGCGCGGTTGGCGTCCATTGTATTGATGACGACCTCGAATTGAGCGATTGCGTCCGAGTACTGTCCCCTGGCATGCAGTGCTCGACCGGCAAACAGGTTCGCCAGCACCTTGGCCGGCGTGTCGTCGATGGCGGCCGCGGCCTCCACAGCGCGCGACGTCGCGTCCATCGTTCGATCCTGGTCGCCGATCGACCAGAAATACAAGGCCTTGAAGGTGAAGATCCGCGCCAGCCGTGCACGGTCGTTCAAGCTCTTGGCAATCTCTTCGGCTTCGTGGAGCAGCTCGAAACTGCGCCGGAACTCGCCGAGCGGGGACAGGGAGGTCCGCAGGCCGAAGCGCACATCGACCGCTTGCTCCAGGAGGGCGGTGCTTTGTGGCAGGCGCCCGATCGCATCGAGTGCTTCCGCAAACCGTGCGGTGGCCTCGCGATGGGCGGACTTTGCCGCCGCTCTCACGCCGGCCTGATAGCAATATGTTACCGCCTTGGGCCAGGCCTCGCCCTGCACGGCGTGATACGCCAGGCGGTCGATATGCTCGGCAAGTCGATCGGCGTAGAGCTGCTCGATGCTTTCCATGACCGAAAGGTGCAGGCCGCGGCGGCGTTCCAAGAGGACGCTTTCGTAGGCGACCTCGTGCGTCAACGCATGAACGAAGGTGTACTCGAGCTCGGGAAACAGGCCCGTCTCGTAGAGAAAACCGGCCGATTGGAGATGGCCGAGCCCCTGTCGCAGTGCCTCGTCGGGCAGGTCGGCGATCGCGCGTAGCAACGGAAAGGGCATGCTCGTTCCGACGATGGCGGCGGCCTGGAGAAGCCGCTTGTTCGCCGCGGACAGGCGATCGATGCGTGCCGCAATCAGGGACTGTACGGTCGAAGGCGCCCTTATCTGGGTCACTGCCCTCGTTGGCCGATAGGCGCCGAGCGTGCCGACCAGCGCGCCCAGCTCCGCATAGGTTCGCACGCTTTCCTCGAGGAAGAACGGATTGCCGCCGGTCCGTTCGATCAGGATCTGCTTCAACGGGCGGAGCGCGGCATCCTCTCCCAGGAGGATGTCGAGGAGATCCTCGGCGCGGTTGCGCCGGAGAGGGTCGATCCGCAGTTGCGAGTAGTAGGGTTTGGCTTCCCAGTGGTGCCTGTATTCCGGCCGATAGTTCACGAGCAGGAGAATGCGCGCCTCGGGAAGGCTTTCGACCAGGCTGTTGAGGACCTCCTGCGTTTCCCCATCGATCCAGTGCAGGTCCTCGAAAACCACCAGGAGCGGCTGGACATAGCTTTCGCAGATCAGCAATCTTACGACGACGTCGAGCGTCTTCTCTCTGCGTTGTTGCGGATCCAGCCTGTCCCACGCGGCGTCGCCGTGTGGCACGTCGAGCAGGACCAGGATCGGCGTCGCCGAGGAGGCCAGGTTGGCGTCCAGGGCCACCAGCTTTCCGATCACGTTCTCGCGGATGACGCGATGGTCGTCGCGATCGTGGATCCTGAAGTAGGCTCGGAGCAGGCCGACGACGGGCAGGTAGGAAGCTCCCTTGCCGAAGGAGACCGGCCCGCTTTCCAAGATGAGCCGGGAGCTGCCCAGGCCGGACCTCGCGAACTCGTAGAGGAGGCGGGATTTTCCGACGCCGGCATCTCCGAAGACGGCCATGACCTGCCCATGGCCTTCCGCCGCCAGCTGCCAGGCCTTTTGAAGTTCAGCCAGTTCGTTGCTGCGACCGACGAAACTGGTCAAGCCCCGGCTCGCCGCGGCTTGCAATCGACCGTAGGCGGCTGATGCGTCGATGACTTCGAAGGCCTCGACCGCTTCGGCCCTGCCCTTCACCTGTATCGGACCGAGCGCCCTCGCCTGGACGTAGCCCTCGGCGAGGCGAAGTGTGGCCCGCGTGATGAGGATCGATCCGGGGATCGCGGCTTGCTCCATCCGCGCCGCCAGATGGACGCTTTCTCCGACCGCGGTGTAGCCCATGCGCCGGTCGTCGCCGATCGTGTAGACCACGACGTCGCCGGAATTCAACCCCACCCGGATCTGGATCGGCAGCCCGAATGTGCGTTGCGCCTCCAGCGCGTAGTTCTTCACGGCCTCCTGCATCTTCAGCGCGCAGTAGCAGGCGCGTATGCCATGATCCTCTTGCGCGAAGGGGGCGCCGAAAAGCGCCATGATCCCGTCGCCGTTGACCTGGCTGATGGTGCCTTCGTAGCGATCCACCGACTCCATCATGAATCTGAGGACGGGATCGAGGATCTTGCGCGCCTCCTCGGGGTCGCGCTCGGACACGAGCTCCATCGAGCCCTTCAGGTCGGCAAAGAGGACCGTGACCTGCTTGCGCTCGCCTTCGAGGGCGCTCCTGGACGTGAGCGTTGCCTCGGGAAGAAGCCTGAAGGCGAAGCGTTCCGGGTCGGCAAGAGGGGCGGAGGAGGACGCGTCCGCCAGCAGGCGTCCGCATTCGTGGCAGTATTTGTGCCCGGGGGCATTTGGCGTGTTGCAGGCGGGACAGCTCACGCTTTCCAGGCGCGCGCCGCATGCCCCGCAGAACTTTGCTCCGGGGGCGACGTCATGCTGGCAGCGCGGGCATTGCTCGCTGTTCATTCTCTTACGAACTCGAGTGCGTTCGCGCGATGCAGCCTCGTCCGCAGCGTCGCTTTCACTGCGTTCGACCAGCCGCGTAGTCTGCCGACCGATTTGCGCGCCGATGCCGACGGCGCATGAGCCGCGAGCTCGCTCCACGTATCCTCGACGATCGAGGCGAGCCGGTCCGATGTGCTGTACCTGCCTTGCGAGAGCCACCACATCACCTCGCCCAGGTGGCCGAACAGCATGGCCTGAACGAGCCGCTTGCCGCCGCTCTCGAAGGTTGGCATGGCCTTCCAGCTCTCCTTCGGTAGGTCCAGCCCCAGCTCACGCAACGCCGGTCGGGTTCGCCGGACGTCCAGGATGGAACCGTCCAGATCCCGCAGGATGATCCGGCTCGGCAAACCGTCGCGGATCGCAACATACACGTTCTGCAGATGGGGTTCGAACCCCATTCCCCAATGCGCCCAGAACTCGACGGGGCCTGTCATCAGGGCCCCGCAATAGAGTTGGAAGAATTCCTCTGTATGGACGCGCTCGTCCGGCCGCAGCAGGGTCCGGTATTCCTGCTTTCCGGACCACAGGTTTATCGCCGGCACGATCGTCTCGCCCGGCAGCGGCCGTACCGGCGCCCGGACGATGGCGCTGAGATGGGGCGCCAGTTCCGGCTCCGCATGACAGACGCAGGCGAGATCCTCCTGGAAGTCCAGCAACGACGCCTCGCTTCCCTTGGCGAGCTGTTTGGCGAGCGTCGACACCACGGGCGCATTCTCGTGGTTGAGCCGATGCAGGAGCCTGCGTTCGCCGGTCAGAGTGGCATCGATGGACAGTTTCAGGTCGAAGCCCGTGGGCGCGACCCGAAGCGTCCGCTGCGATGCAAGCGGGATCGCTTCGATCGTGTGTCGCGAAACCGAGACGTGCTTGCGCGCCAGCAGCTCGCGGACGATGGGCGACAGCTCGGCCTGCCACGGATGCAGCGGCAGGAGGGCGGCCGCGCGTGACGTTCGCAAGCCCGCCCAGGCCCGCAGGCACGCCTCGTGGCTGGAAAACACGCAGGATATGACGCGACAGCTTCCGATGTCGAGCAACGGTAGTCGGACCGGTTCCCGGCTGAGATGGGAGCATTCCAGGACTTGGCGCAGGCTCGGGCCGATCCGCAGCGCGGGAAAGGGATAGTACTGGTGCCCTTGGTAGGCGGGCTCGAGCGCGCTGGCCGTCGGACCGAGCGAGGCTCCGACCAGCCGGTTCAGCACGACGTTGGCGACGCTGTTCTCGAAATCGGCGCGCAGGGCCGGCATCACCTTGTCGTATTCGGTGTCGGCCAGGCAGCGCCCCAGGGCGCGGAGGAACGCGCCGGTCGAGCGTAGGCGACGGCGCGCCCCGACGCCGCGGATCCAAGGGCTGCCGACGATCTCGAGCCGGCGGAACGGCAGCGGTCCGGTTGCGGGGGCGCGGACGACGAACCGCCGGCCGATGTCGAGATGCCATCGGCCGCGCCTGTCCTGCGACAGCCGTGTGACCCGGCTTTCCCGATAGATCGCCTGCAGCAGACGGGAAATGGAATGCAGGAGGGCGCCGTCGTGAGCCCGCCGGAGCTCGAGGGCGGATACGCCATGCGCACGGGCCCAACGTCGCACTTCGTCGAGCTGCATGGGGCTAGGTGAAGATGGGGGATCTGCGGGCGATCTCGTCGTCGGTGACGTCGTTGTAATCCCTGATGCGCTCCTTCATCAGGTCGAGGACGTGTCCGGCGTCCGACTCTGCCGCACGTTCGATCAGACGCGCCGTGTAGGCGACGTGCCTCGTCTCGTCGAACAGCAGCGCGTCGAGACGTCGCCGCACCCGCTCGCGCCGCTTCGGCTTGCAATAGGCCAGGAGAAACGGCCGTTGCAGCATCTGATGGATGCGCGTGCGTATTTCGGCGATGTTCATCTGGATCAGCTCGTCGATGGTGGCGGGGTAGGCGAACGTGGCCCCGCTTCTCGCGGCGAGCGGCGTGGACTCGGCGTACTTCGGCGCCATCTCCCGCATCGTCGCCTTCAGTCCCTCGTCGATCGAGAAGATATCGTCGATCAGCGCGACGTACATGAGCGCATGGCGCGATTCGTCGATGGCGTGGTGCTGGATCTGGCGCGCCACGTCGGCATCGGGGGTCGATGCGGCGAGGTCCCACAGGTCTTGCGAGCCCTTCCCCTCGCTTTGCGAGTTCGTCGCGAGCGACAGCGCCATCCACTGCGGATCGGCGGCGCTGGCCCGGAAGAGCTCGCCATATTCCTTCCGCCCATAGGGCGGCGGATACCTGTTGCAGGAAAGAGCGAGGATCCGCCGGTAGTTCGGCAGCCCCCGGAAGCCGTGGGCCCGCAGGGCCTGGCTGGTGATCCTGGCTACGACGTTCATGAACGGCCCCCAGGGCGCGCTTGGCTCATCTCGACGGAAGCGAGGCCTCGGAGGCTCGCGGCCGCTTGAAGGGGGAGTTCCGGACGATGTAGCCGACCTTCGACTTCGCTACCTTGCGGAGGATTTCGCAAAGTTCGTCCACCGTCAGGCCCCGCCGGCCCTTCTTCAGGTCGAAGACCTGAATCTTGTCCGGAGGAAGCGTTGTCTTCGCCGGAAATGTGATCTCGGCTCCTCTCCTGGCTGCTGTCTTTCTGGCTACAGTCTTCGCCCGTGTCCGCGCTTTCTTCCTGGCCGCCATGAGACATCTCCCTGTCGCGGTTCGCCAATGCAGGGTTTCATTGGCGCGGCGCGACGCATGATCCTTGCGCCGGTCCATGACAACTTTTACTTGAGTTGATCCGATCTTGAGTAAGGTATTGGCAGTACGAGTGTGGCAATCCGGTGACCAAGCCGGCGGGCAGGTGGCGTGGCCTGGACGGTGAAGGGTCGGCCTCCTGGCATCAGGGAGCGCAAGCGGAAGATCAAAGAGATGATGCTCGATAACGTCCACGGCATTATGGACGTCAACGTCCACGGCATCATGGACGTTATGGGCTAAGCCGCGGCCTACCGCCGGCCAATTGTTGGTGCTACGGGGTGCTCATACCATCTAGTTCAGCATCACTAGCCCATTGAAATTGCTGTATTTTTCTCGGCAGTGCTGGAAGGTCCTTGAAGTACTGCCTGAGCCGCCCGAGCGCGGCCAGGGCCCTGCTCTCGCTTTCTTTACTAAGGCCAGCCTAAGGCCCGGCTCCGAGCAGGAAGTCGTCAAGCGGCACGCCAAAGGAATTTAGGGCCCAGGATACTAGGTTGTACTGGCCGACAGTGAAGACCGCGTCCATCAGCTGCTCGGTCGAATATTTCTTCGACAGCACAGCCCAAGTGGCGTCGGAAACCACCGAGTTCTCATAGAGATCGTCGGCGACCTGCAGCAGCGCCGCCTCGTGCTCGCTCCAGCCTGCCGCCTTCGGTCCCTGCTTCAGACGCTCGATGTCGGCGTCGGAGACGCCGCCCTTCTTTGCTATGAGCTCGTGCTGGGCGAACTCGTACTCAGCCTCGTTCAGCCAGCCGATGCGCAGGATCAGAAGCTCGCGGTCGCGGAACGGCAGGGTCTGCTTGCTCAAGATATGGCCGGCGAACGGCGTCCAGCGCTTCACCAGCGCCGGATGATGGGCCAGCACCTTGAAGATGTTGAAGACCTGCCCGTTCATCGCGTTCTTCTCGACGGTCGTGCGGTCTTCCGCCGCCATGGTCGACAGATCGCGCATGGCAATGCGCTGCTTGCGCTTGATCACCGTGTTCCTCCCTCGGTAAGGCCGGTAATCTAGCAGACTGCCGCCTCGGCCATGCCAGGGCGAACGCGCTAAAGAGAAACGCAGTCCGCTCTACGGCACTGGCTTGTTCATGACACCCGCGAGCGCCTTGAAACCGACCCATCCCCAATAGACGCGATGATGGGCGATGAGCCCGTCCGCCATGTCCATTACCTCGACCAGGTCGACCTGATCGCCTTGCGGTGTTTCGCGCGGATACTCCCAGACAAGCTGTCGACCGTTGGCGAAGAACGTTCCGGTTCGATACCAGCGGCCGAGACCGCTTTCAGGATTGCGAAACCCGGCCTCGAAGAACGCCCTGATGGCGCCTCTTCCTTTCAGGATGCCCTCGGTCTTGTCCTTCAGGATCGCCAGGATGAACGGAGTCTCGAAGACGGCGTCCTCGGCGTAAAGTGCCATCAGGCCATCGATATCGCGCACCTTGATGGTTTCGTGCCACTGTTCATAGACGTGGCGGATCTGGGCATCGGTGTTCCCGGTCATCATCGGTTCCTCCTTCAACTCGATCACCATCTCGATCTCGACCGCCATCTGGCCCGTCAGCGCCGCCATGCCGACCGCAGCGCGTGCGCCGCGGCCCGCGTCGCCGAAAACCTCGACCATGAGGTCGGAAAAGCCGTTGATGACCTTGGGCTGCTCGCGGAAATCCGGTGCGGCGTTCACCATGCCCAGCACCTTGACGACCCGCGCCACGCGATCGAGCGAGCCCGCGACCAGGCGGATGCGCGCCAGCATGGCGAGGCCGGCCAAGCGCGCCGCCGCGTAGGCCTGCTCGACGCTGAGATCGGCGCCGGCCTTGCCCACGACAGTGCTGCCGTCAGCGCGCAACGGCCCGCAGCCGGAGAGAACAGCAGGTTCCCGACCCGCACGCCAGGAACGTAGTTGCCGACGGCCTTGGGCGGCGGCGGCAGATCGAGGGCGAGATCCGCCACTCTTCGTTCGGCGCTCATGATTTCTCCCGGGTGACTAGAAGATCGCCGACGACGGCGGCGAGCACGATGGCGCCGCCCAGGCAGGTCGCGAGCGGCGGCACCTCGTCGAAGGCGAGCCAGACCAAGGCCGGCGCCAGCGGCGTTTCGAGCGCGCCGATAAGGGCGGAGCGCGTGGCCGAGATCAGGCGTGTGCCGGTCGTGAGCAGAAGCAGGCCCAGCCCGAACTGCGTCGTGCCGAAGAGGGCGAGATAGAAGAAGTTCCAGCCCGTCGCGCTGACGGGCTCCGCCCACGGCCAGACGACGAGCGCGCACAGAAAGGCCGACAGCGCCGCGGCCGGCAGCATGCTGACGCCGCGATACCGGCGGATCACCACCATCATCGCCGAGATCAGGATCGTCATCAGAAGCGCCAGGAAATTGCCGAACAGGTGGCCGGAGGACAGTGCGGCGCCGACCGTGACGACCACACCCAGGAGCGCCACCAGGCTGGCCGCGAGCGTGGTCCAACGCTCGCGCGCGCCGGTCCACGCCCAGGCAAGCCCTGCGGTCATGAACGGTGCCGTGGCGTTGATCACCAGAACGTCGGCCACCGTGGTCCCGCGCAGCGCATTGACGAAGCAGATGGTGGCCGCCGTCGAGCAGCCGGCGGCGACAAGACCGGCGCGGCCGATGCGCCGGAAGGCCAGGACCGATCCGGCGCGCTCCCGCCAGACGATGTAGCCCGCGATGAATAGCCCGCCGAACAGGCCACGCCAAAACAACATGGTCCAGACGTCCGTATCGATCAGGCGCGTGAAGAAGCCGGCCGTGCTGAAGGCGAAGGCCGACAACACCACCAGGGTCACGCCTTTGACCTCACCCAGAGGAGCGGCCCAACGGGCCGCGTCTCGAATCGGGCGGAGTAACCTCCGCCCTGTGGTGGCCGACACCTTGCCTGTAGCCCATGCTTCGAGACGCTCGCTGCGCTCGCTCCTCAGCATGAGGTTTCCTTTCCAGTTTGACCTGTGTTTCGAGATCACCCTAGCGCCGGCCTACTGACATCGTTATGTCAGGAGTGTCGTCCTGCTTCGGAGATCGATTGCATGCGCGCAGACCGGCTGTTCGACGTCATCCAGGTCCTGCGGTCGGCCAAAAAGCCGGTCACGGCCGCCGCGCTGGCCGATGAGCTGGAAGTCACCGTGCGCACGATCTATCGCGACGTGGCGACCCTGCAGGCGCGCCGCGTGCCGATCGAGGGCGCGCCCGGCGTGGGCTACGTGCTGCGCAAGGGGTTCGACCTGCCGCCGCTGATGTTCACGGTCGACGAGGTCGAGGCCATCACCGTGGGCGCCCGGCTGGTGCAGCGCCTGCGCGATTCGGAGCTGCAGCAGGCGGCCAAGCGGGTGCTCGACAAGGTTACAGTCGTGTTGCCGGAGAGCCTGCGCTCACACGTCGCGGACGCGCCGTTCTACGTGTCGCGGGGCGACGCCGTCACGCCGAAAGGCGTCGACGTAGCGCAGGTGCGCAGCGCCATCCGCGACCGGCGCAAGATACGCATCTCCTATGTCGACGAGAAGAACAAGCGCACGCGGCGCACGATCTGGCCGCTCGCCATGGCCTATTACGTCGACGTGACGCTGATCGGCGCCTGGTGCGAGCTCAGGAAGGATTTCAGGAATTTCCGCGTCGAGCGGATCGCGGCGTCACGGGTGCTGGCGCAGCGTTTCCAGGATCACAACGGACAAAAGCTGGCCGAATGGCTGGCGCTGCCCAAGGATCGCCCGGTAACGGTGCTGTGAACCTCCTCGGCGTCATGGCGATCATGGCGATCGAATGCGCCGAGCTGCGCCGCCGCCAAACGGGCGTGGCCGCGCGTGGTGAACTGTGCGCCATCGAGCTCGAAGAAGGGCCGGGCTATTGCATAGAAGCGGAAGGCATTGCCTTCCTTGACGACGATACCGGCGGGCTTGCCCCAGACTTCGACGACGAAGGGTTCGGTCATGGCTGGATCTCCCTGGTCACTCTCGACATGGTCTCGATCCGACGATTCGACAATGGCTGAGATTGTCGAAGTTGGCCTGACACGAAGCAAAGCCCCTTCATGCGGCGTCAATATGGCGATGAATTCTTCTGCACTGACGTTGAGGACATCGCGCGCAACGTGACGTGCGGATGACTACTCTTCAATTGTCGTGCAGAGACGGCACGGCCCGCCTGAGATCCTCCTGCGTGTAGGGTTTGCGGATAAAGGTGACGCGCGAGTCGCCGGCGAAGCGTTGGCGCAGAGCGGGGTCGTCGTAGCCGCTCGCCACGATGATGGGCAGAGCAGGATGGCGAGCGCGCAGCTCGCCCACCAGCACGTCGCCCTTGATGCCCGGCAAGCCGATATCGACGATCGCCAGGGCGATGTCGCCTTCCATCAGCTTGATCTTGTTCATCGCTTCCGTCGCCGATCCGGCGGTCTCGACGCGATAGCCGAGATCCTCGAGCTGGTCAGTGGCGACCATGCGGACAAGCACTTCGTCCTCGACCAGCAGGATGCGGGGCGGGCCCGTCGACTCGTCGAGAATGTCGGCGAGCTTGGCGGCGAGGGCGGCATAGGTGAAAGGCTTGGGGATGAGCACGACGCCGTGATCGAGCCGGCCGTCATGCACGATGGCATTGCGGGCATAGCCGGTGGTGAACAGCACCTTGAGATCGGGCCGGACCTTGCGGGCCGCGTCGGCGAGCTGGCGGCCGTTCATGCCGCCGGGCAGGCCGATATCGGTGAACAGCAGCTTGATCTCGGGGTGGCGCTCGAGCAGATGCAGCGCCGTCGCGGCGAGCGGAGCTTCCAGCACCGTGTAGCCCAGCTCGCGCACGATGGCCGTCGTATTGCCCCGCACGTCGTCGTCGTCCTCGACGACGAGGATCGTCTCGGCGCCCGCGCTGCGCGGCGCCGGCGCCGCGGTTTCCGGCAAGGCGACGGCGCCTTCCTTCGACAGCAGTCGCGGCAGGTAGAGCTTCACGGTCGTGCCGAGCCCGACCTCGCTGTAAAGCTTCACGTGGCCGCCGGATTGCTTGACGAAGCCATAGACCTGGCTCAACCCCAGGCCGGTGCCGTGACCGATGTCCTTGGTCGTATAGAAGGGCTCGAAAGCACGGGCCTGAACCTCCTTGGTCATGCCCGAACCGGTATCGGATATGGAGATCACCACATACTGGCCCGGCACAACCTCGGTCTGCGCCGCGGCATAGGCCTCGTCGAGATGGGCGTTGGCGGTCTCGATGGTGAGCTTGCCGCCGTTCGGCATGGCGTCCCGCGCATTGACGGCGAGATTGAGGATGCCGATCTCGAGCTGATTGGGATCGGCCAGCACCCGCCACAGCCCGCCGGCCAGGACCGTTTCGATGGCGACCTGCTCGCCCAGGGTGCGGCGCAGCAGTTCGGACATGCCGATGACGAGGCGTCCAGCGTCGACCGGTTTGGGATCGAGTGGCTGACGGCGCGAGAAGGCGAGCAGCCGCTGGGTGAGCGAGGCCGCCCGCTGAGCACCGCGCATCGCGTTCTCCACCGAGCGGGCCAGGCGGTCGCCATCGGGCGCGGGCGCCTGGAGCGCGCGCTGCAGGGATTCCAGGTTGCCGATGATGACGGTCAGGAGATTGTTGAAGTCGTGCGCCACGCCGCCGGTGAGCTGGCCGATTCCCTCCATCTTCTGCGCCTGGGCAAGCTGCTCCTGCGCCCGTTCCAGCGCCTGCGCCGCCTGCCGCCGTTCGGTCACGTCGCGCGTGATCTTGGCGAAGCCCATCAGGGTGCCATCTTCGTCGCGGATCGGATTGATGACGACGCTGGCCCAGAACTCCGAGCCGTCCTTGCGCACGCGCAAGCCTTCGGCCTGGAACGTGCCCTCGCGCGCGGCGGTCTCCAGGGCGCGCGCGGGCGTGCCGGCGGTTCGATCGGCGTCGGTGTAGAAGCGGGCGAAATGCTGGCCGATGATCTCCGATGCCCGATAGCCCTTGATGCGCTCGGCGCCGACGTTCCAGTTGGTGACGATGCCGTCGGGGTCGAGCATGTACAAGGCATAGTCCCGCACGCCCTGGACGAGATGCTGGAACCGCCCCTCGGCGTGCTCCCGCTCGGCTGCCTCGCGGACAAGCCGCGCATTGGCCGCCGCCAGCTCCGCCGTTCGTTCGCTGACCTTGCTTTCCAGGCTTTGCTCGCTCAAGCGAAGCGCCTCTTCGATGCGCCGCCGACGCTCGATCTCGTCATGCGCGGCGCGATAGAGCTCGGCGTTGGCGACGGTCGAGGTGATCTGCCCGGCGACGAGATCGAGGAAGCCGGCATAGCCGCCGTCGAACAGTCGGAACGGGTTGAGACCCGCGATGACGAAGCCCAGGCGGCCCGTCTCGCCGCCCGCGGCGATCGGCAGGACGACGGCTGCGGCTGCCGGCACATCCCAGGCGCCGCGGGGCATCTCGTCCTTGAACTTCTCGGCAAGGTCTGCGACGACGCGTGGCGCATGGCTCTGCAGCACCTCGCCGATCGGCCAAGGGTCCGAAGAGTCCAGGGACAAGGTCGCTGCAGCGGCAGGATGATCCCTGGCAATCCCCGTCGCGCTGACGAGCGAGGCCGTCCGGCTGCCAGGCTCGGCGATATAGATCATGGCGAAGGTCAGGTCGCGTGGATTGGTCGCCAGTGCCAGGGCGGCGCGCTCGCAGGCCCGCTGCCAGGTCCGGGCTTCCGAGGTCGCCGTCGCCAGTTCGCTCAGCAGGGTGAGCTGGCGCTCGTCGATCACCCGCCGGGTATCGTCGGTGTTGGCGCAGAAGATGCCGCCGGCCGTGCCGTCGTCGGCCGGGATCGGACTGTAGGAGAAAGTGTAGTAGGTCTCCTCGGGGTAGCCGTTGCGCTCCATGATGAGGAGCTGCGCCTCGACATAGGTGCCCGCGTGGCCCCTCATCGCCGTGTCCAGCATCGGCCCGATGTCGCTCCAGATCTCGCGCCACACGTCGGACGTCGGGCGGCCCAGCGCCCAGGGATGCTTGCCGCCGATGATCGATTTGTAGGGGTCGTTGTAGAGGTAGATCAGCTCAGGCCCCCAGCCGATCCAGATCGGCTGGCGCGAGGTCAGCATGATGCGGACGGCGGTCTTGAGGCTCTGGGGCCAGGAATCCGGCAAACCGAGCGGGCTGTCCCCCCAGTCGTGAGATCGCATCAGGCCGGCAAGCTCGCTGTTTCCGAGGAAAAGCCCGTCGAGTTCGCGGCCCGCCCCGGCTAAACCCGTCCTCGCTGACGCTTGCGACATTCTCCCCGCCCTGTTTCGCACAAGTACCGCCCAACGGTGTACAACGTCGACCACGAGAAAAGGTTTCATCCCATGGCTGTGGCCTTGAAACGCTCGACTTTCCTGGGACTGGCCGGCGCCGCCCTCTTCGGCGGGCAGGCGGCAGCTCAATCGGTAGCGGGGAACCGCATGAACCAGCGCAAGATTCCATCGTCCGGCGAGATGCTGCCGGTCGTCGGCTGCGGCACCTGGCGCACCTTCGATGTCGGCGGCCAGCCCGCAGACCGTGCGCCGCTCGCCCAGGTTCTCAAGGTGATGTTCGATTCGGGCGGCTCGGTGATCGATAGCTCGCCGATGTACGGCGCGGCCGAGGGCGTGGTCGGCGATCTGCTGGCGGCGGCCGGCACGCGCGACAAGGCCTTCATCGCCACCAAGGTCTGGACCTCGGGCCGCGACAACGGCATCGCCCAGATGAAGAAGTCGATGGCGCTGTTGAAGACCGACCGCCTCGACCTGATGCAGATCCACAATCTGGTCGACTGGCGGGTGCACCTGCCGACCTTGCGCGCCTGGAAGACCGAGGGCCGCATCCGCTATCTCGGAGTCACGCACTACACCCAGAGCGCGCATGAAGAGCTCGAGGCGGTGCTGCGCGCGGAAAAGTGGGATTTCGTGCAGATCAACTACGCGCTCGACGACCGCGCCGTCGAGCGCCGCCTGCTGCCCGCCGCGGCCGAACGCGGCACGGCGGTGATCGTGAACCAGCCGTTCGGCGGCGGCGGCCTGCTGCGCAGGCTTTCAGGCCGCAAGCTGCCGGCGTGGGCAGCCGAGATCGGCTGCACGAGCTGGGCGCAGATCCTGCTGAAGTTCGTGCTCGCCAATCCGGCCGTCACCTGCGTCATCCCCGGCACCGGCAAGCCCGAGCACATGAAGGACAACGTGCAGGCAGGCCTCGGCGCCTATCCCGATGCGGCACTGCTGAAGCGCATGGTGGCGGAAGTCGGCGCCTAGACAGACCGAAGGCGCCTGCAAGGATGCAGGCGCCTTCGGAAGAACCTACGGATGCGCGAGGATCAGCCGAACAACACCCATGCTTTGGACAGCGTGATCCAGACGCCCCAGGCGATCGGGATACCGACGATCAGCCAGGCGACGACGGCGGCGCCGTCGAGGCCACCCCTGCCGATGCCGTATGAACCGTCGGCCGCCATCGCCGTCGAGGTCGTCTTGGCCTGCAGCGCCAGCACTTCCTCTTCCGTCATGTACCAGCGCGGATCGACGGGCTTGATCAGCAGGTTGCAGATGAAGCCCGCCACCAGCATGCCGGCCAGGATGTACATGGTAAAATCGTAGACCTGCGCGCGTGGCACGCCGGCATTGATCTGGAATTCGCGGATGTAGTTCACCACCACCGGGCCCACGATGCCCGCCGTCGACCAGGCGGTCAGCAGCCGGCCGTGGATGGCGCCCACGAACTGCGTTCCGAACAGGTCGGCAAGATACGCCGGCACGGTGGCGAAGCCGCCGCCATACATCGACAGGATGACGCAGAAGAAGGCGACGAACAGTGCCTTGCTGCCGATGTGCGCCGCCCACGGCGAGGCCGCATAGAGCACGATGCCGAGTGCGAAGAACGTGTAGTACGTCATCTTGCGCCCAATCTTGTCCGACAGCGACGCCCAGAAGAACCGGCCACCGATGTTGAACAGCGACAAGAGTCCGGTGAAGCCGGCCGCGACGGCCGCCACCAGCACCCGCTGCTGGTCGTTGAGCTGGCCGAACTTGATGTCGGGCTGGCCGAACAGGGAGCCCGCGAAGATCTCCTGCAGCATGGGCGAGGCCATGCCGATCACGCCGATGCCGGCGCTGACGTTCAGCATGAGCACGAACCAAACCAGCCAGAATTGCGGCGTCTTGTGCGCGTCGCGCAGATGCACCTGATGCTTGGTGATCATCGACCTGGCGTTCTCCGGCGGCGCAGTCCAGCCGTCGGGCCGCCAGTTGGTTGGCGGCAGGCGGTAGCCGAAGGCACCGCCCACCATGAACACGAAATAGATCACCGCCATGGCCACGAAGGTCTGCCATACGCCGACCGAGGTGGGCGTGCGGAAGATGTTCATCAGGATGTCGGCCAGGGGAGCGCCGATCATGGCGCCGCCGCCGAAGCCCATGATGGCCATGCCGGTCGCCATGCCGCGTCGGTCGGGAAACCATTTGATCAGAGTCGAGACCGGCGAGATGTAGCCCAGGCCAAGCCCGATGCCGCCGATCACGCCGGAGCCCAGCCACATCAGCCAGAGCTGATGAGTGTAGACGCCGATCGCCGAGACAAGGAGGCCGCCACACCAGCACAGCGCGGCCACGAAGCCCGCCTTGCGCGGCCCGGCACGTTCCAGCCAACCGCCCCAGATAGCGGCGGCCGAACCGAGGAGCACGAAGAACAGGGTGAACATCCAGCCGAGATCGCTGATCTTCCAGTCGCAGTTGGCGACGAACAGCGCCTGGACCAGCGAGATGTCGGCCGGACAGGCGACCGATTTGGAGATGCCAATGGCGCGCGACAGCGGGATCCAGAACACGCTGAAGCCATAGGCCATGCCGATACAAAGATGGATCGCCAAAGCGGCGGGCGGCACCAGCCAGCGGTTGAAGCCGGGCCTGGCGATGATACGCTCGCGATCCAGCAATCCTACGCCGGGCGGAATGCCTTCCGCCGTTCCTTGAATGCTCGTCATTGTTTCTTCCCTTTTTTGCTTTCTTGTTTTCCTCAACGCTGCGGGGCTGCCTCCTTCAAGCGGCCGACAGCCTGGCGGACAGGGCCTTCCAGCCCCTCCCCGCCCCGCTCCAGATGCGCGACGATGGCGGCGCGCATGCGTGGATCCCAGAATTTCTGCAGATGATCGGCGATGGCCACGATCGCGTCGCCTTCACGCTGCGGCGTGAAGAACTTGCCGATTTGATTAGCCATCATCACCAGCTTGTCCGACGACATGCCTGGCTACTCCGCCGCGACCTTGGCGATGCGCCGGCTGTGCTCGGCCTGCTCGGCATATTCGCGCTGCCAGTCGCTCGGTCCGTTGGACGGCGAGACCTGGACGGCGGTGACCTTGTATTCCGGGCAGTTCGTCGCCCAGTCGGAAAACTCCGTGGTGACGACGTTGGCCTGGGTCTCGGGGTGATGGAAGGTGGTGTAGACCACGCCCGGCGCCACGCGATCGGTGATGCGCGCCCGCAAGGCCGTGCCGCCAGAGCGGCTGTCGAGCTTCACCCAGTCGCCGTCACGCACGCCGCGCTGCTCGGCGTCGTGCGGATGGATTTCCAGCACGTCCTCGTCGTGCCACACCACGTTGTCGGTGCGCCGCGTCTGGGCGCCGACATTGTATTGGCTGAGGATGCGGCCGGTGGTGAGCAGCAGCGGGAAGCGAGGTCCCGTGCGCTCGTCGGTCGGCACGTACTCGGTGATCATGAAATTACCCTTGCCGCGGGCGAAGCCGCCGATATGCATGATCGGCGTGCCGACGGGGGCCTTCTCGTTGCACGGCCACTGGACCGAACCTTCCTTCTCCAGAAGGTCGTAGGAGACGCCGGCGAAGGTGGGCGTGAGCTTGGCGATCTCGTCCATGATCTCCGAGGGATGGTTGTAGGGCATCTCGAAGCCCATCGCCTTGGCGATGGCCAGGGTGATCTCCCAGTC
>Ga0137412_10000910_pt1 | contig 22120 bp, 20 predicted proteins | sample CZODoug2_1_16fun_FD_122160 | JGI IMG/M metagenome (GOLD analysis project Ga0137412, IMG submission 122160) | Vadose zone soil fungal communities from Angelo Coast Range Reserve, California, USA - CZODoug2_1_16fungal (Hybrid Assembly) | ecosystem: Environmental > Terrestrial > Soil > Vadose zone... | reverse complement strand
CTCGATAGCTGGCAGTCTTCGCTGGATGTCTACACGGACAGCGCGCTCGGCTGCCCCTACATCTACGGTCAGCCCATTTCACAGCCGATCTCGGCTTACACCTTCAAGCTGGTCTATCAGAGCGTCATGTATGATTATCGCATCTCCGCCGATGAAACCATCGCTTTCCCCTGCATCCCGGATGGCGGCGGCCCTCTCGGTGCCGGTGACCGAGCTGCTGCGCGAGCTCCAAAGCGCGCCCGAAGTGAGTCGTAGCAGTTGCCGATTCACCCGCGTGTGTCGAGATCAGGCCGACGCTCCAGAGCCCATCGATGAGCCAGTAGGGCTGGCCACATCCGTTCAGGTAACCGATCGCGGACGCGGCCAACACCCGGCCGCGTTCGTCTCCGTTGGCGCAGAGGAGCAATCCGCACTTGGTGTGCACCTGAGCCGATACCAAGGGATCATCGGCGCCTTCGGCCCCGAGCAGTGCCCGGGCACAGCTCTGCGTCGCGAGCGTCCACTCACCGGCCTGCTGCGCTGCCTCGATCAACGTCAGGAGCGCGCGCGTTCGGTCCACGAGTTCCCCGCCGGACAATTCAACGGCCCGGCCCACCCGTTCGCAGCCCTCCCCGGGATGCGAGCGGTACCAGTACAACCGCAGCGGCCCGTGCAGTCGGAACAGGTTGGCCGCATCAGCCTGCTGGAACAGCCAGTCGTCGGCGGCGCGAATCTCGGCGATCTCCTCTTCCAGTTGGAGGCGGGCAGGCTCAGCGTCTGCAGTGGGTAGCAGAGCACCGAGCTTCGCGGCGTACTCGACGGTCCGCGCACCGTGGGCCGCCGCCACGGCGTTGAGCTCCCCCGAGTTGCCCAGTTCTTGCAGGAGGAACTGACGCAGTGTTTGAAGCAGGCGGAACCGTAAGGTCCCGAAGGGCGCTTCGATGAAGGAGCGTTCGACCAACGCGGCGAGGGTGCCTTCGATCTGGTGAGGGGTCGGGCCATCCTCGCTCGCGCAGATCGCAACCGCTGCCGGCAAGGTGAAGGTTCCCGCGAAGATGGCGAGTCGGCGCAGTACCCGGCGTTCGGCTTCGTCGAGAAGCCGGTAGCTCCAGTCGATCGAGGCTTCCAGTGTGCGATGGCGGGGCGGCGCGCCGTGGGTCCGTGCCGCAAGCACGTCCAAGCGAGCGGTCAGCTGATCCAGGATCTGATCGGGGGTCAGCGTCCGGCAGCGCGCAGCCGCGAGTTCGATGGCAAGGGGGATGCCGTCGAGTCGTCGACAGAGTTCCACGACCGCCGACACGGCGGACTCGGCGTACCCATGGGGCGCGCGGGCGAGTCTGGCCCGGTCGTCGAACAGCGCCACGGCAGCACAGTCGGCGTCCCGGGCGTCAACCGGAAGGGCCAACGAGGGCACCCGGTAGGTGGCCTCGCCGGACACCTCGAGCGGCTCCCGACTCGTGGCCAGGATGCTTACCCGCGGACACTCCCCGAGGAGATCAACCACGATCGGTCGCACGCCCTCGAGAACGTGCTCGCAGTTGTCCAGAAGGATGAGCGCACGGCTCTCTCGTAGGTGCTCGAGCACCCGGTCCGTCGGCTGTACGCCCGTGGCCGGGCTGAGCCCCAATGCCGCCCGCAGCGTGTCAGCAACGTCGTCATCCCGAAGAACGGGGGCGAGATCGACATAGCAAGCTCCACCCGGGAGCCCGGCAAATCTCTTGCGGGCCAGTTCTGCAGCCAGCCGGGTCTTGCCACTCCCACCCGCCCCCGTGAACGTGACGAGGCGGCGGACGCCCAACAGGTTTTCCGCGGTCGCCATTTCGCTGTCTCGACCCAGGAAGACGGTGTTCCATTCCGGGATCCGCGTTGGCGCCCGGGTCCCCGCCGGTCGGTCGAGCAGGTCCACCCGCCCGATGTGGGCCCGCTCGTTCCCGGTGACCGGTGCCCCCGCCGGTGGCACCGTGCCGGCGACGGAACCGGTTTGCCAGCGGACCTGGCAGGCCGCGACGGGGTTGGGCAGACCCTTAAGGGTCAGGTCGCCGACCGGTTCGAACACGTGCCCACCGCGGCCTCGGGCCAGCGCCCGCACCAGGTCGGCGACCAGTACCTGCCCACCGACCGCCGCCGCGCACAGCCGGGCGGCCTCCACCACCGGGGTGCCGAACACGTCCGCGTCTTCCACCGACACATCCCCGGTGGACACACCGACCCGGAAGCCGACCCCGTCGGGTGCCCGCTGTTGGATGGCGACCCCGGCCCCGACGGCGTCTGCCGCGGCGTCGAAGACCGCGAGCAGTCCGTCGCCCAAGCCCTTGACCACCCGGCCGTGATGGGCCGTCACAATCTCGAGCAGGCCTGCGTCGATCCGACGCCGCAACTCGTCGGCGGCCTCCTCGCCCAACCGCGCCCGCAACTCGGTCGAGCCCACTACGTCGACGAACAGCACCGACGCCGTTGCGGTGCGCATCGCCGGGTCGCCGGGCTCCATCATGGCCGGATCGTACTGGGAGATCGCCGAAGGTCGGCACGGGCGAATCTTCGACGACGACGCCTTTGACGCGCGCCGCGGAGGCCGAAAAAGCGCCGGCACGAGGACCGGCGGCCACCGGAACCGCTCGATGGTGGCGCGGATGAATACGAGACGCCCGGGACGAGATCGTGCTCGCCGTGTGGTGCGCCAAATCCAACGTCCAACGCGTGACCTTCCCCGCGCGGACGGCCTCGCTCCCTTCGGCCGGCCAGGTGGCTCGCAGGCCCCGCTCACCCTTTGTTGGCGGGCAGGGGTGCGCCCGGGTCGAAGACGGATCAGTCCAGGGTGGCCAACGCCTTCGCCAACGGCTCCAGCACGTCCGGGGTGTGCGGCGGCGGCAGGTAGACGATCGCCAACTGCAGGCCGACCTCGGCCAGCGCCGCGACGTCGTCGGCCACCTTGCCGTAGTTCAGATCCTCACCCAGCCGGATGTGGGCGGAGAGCAGGATCTCCCTCGGGTCCCGCCCGATGTCCGCGCAGTGCCCGTGTAGGACCTCGACCTTGTGGGCCATCTCCTCCGGGGTACCGGCCCCGAAGTTCCAGTGCTGCGCATACTTGGCGACCGTGCGCAGGGTGCGCTTCTCCCCGCTGCCCCCGATGCAGATCGGCGGGTGCGGCTGCTGCGGGCCCTTCGGGTTGTTGCGCGCATCCTTGAGTTGGTAGTACTTCCCGTCGAACGTGGTGGTCTCCTGCGTCAGCAGGCCAACCAGCACTTCGCAGTGTTCTTCGAATCGGTCACTGCGCTCTCGCGGGGTGCCCAGTTCGATGCCGTAGGCACCGGACTCCTCCTCGTTCCAGCCGGCGCCGATGCCCAACTCCAGACGTCCGCCGGACATGATGTCGATGGTCGAGACCATGTTGGCCAGCACCGCCGGGTGCCGGTAGTGGATCCCGGACACCATGTTGCCCAGCCGCAGCCGTTTGGTGGCGGCGGCGAGCCCGGCGAGCACCGACCAACCCTCCAGGCAGGGCCCGGTGGAGTCGGAGAAGATCGGGTAGAAGTGGTCGAACACCCAGCCCGATTCGAAGATCTCCATCTCGTCGGCGGCCTGCCAGACAGCGAGCATGTCTGCCCAGGTGGTGTTCTGTGGTGAGGTCTTGAAGGCGAAGCGCACGATGCCGTCCCTTTCAGAAATGGATGCCTTTCAGAACTGGATGAGTCCTTCGCTGAGCCGCCACAGCCGACCGGCGATCGCCGGGTCCTTGGCATACGACGCGATGCCGCCGAGCACGCCCTCGACGTGTGGTGCGGCGATCGCGCAGTCCTCGAAGTACTCCCCGCCGATCCCCTCCACCAGTGGGGACGCAGCGAGCAGCACCTGGGTGGCCGCGCCCTGCTCAACGGTTTTGAGCCGGTAGGTCGGGCTCATGTTCGCCCGCATCCTCTCCAGCACGGCGTCATCGACGTGGCGCTGCAGGGCGGTGCGGATCGAGCCCGGGTGCACCGCGTTGACCCGGATGCCGTCGCCCGCCCAGCGCCGGTCCGCCTCGACCGCGAACAGGATGTTGGCCGTCTTGGACTGGCCGTAGGCCACGAACGGCTCATACGGGCGGACGTTGAAGTGCAGGTCGTCGAAGTCGATACCGCCACGCAGGTGCCCCAGCGAACTGACCACCACAACCCGCGCGTTCCCCGCCGCGGCCAGCGCCGGGTGGAGCCCGGTGGTGAGCGCGAAGTGGCCGAGGTGGTTGGTGGCGAACTGCAGTTCCCAACCCTGCGGTGTGCGGGTGAGCGGGCAGGCCATCACGCCCGCGTTGTCGACCAGGATGTGCAACGGACCTGACCAGTCGGCGACGAACGCGCCCACCGAGGCCAGGTCGGCCAGATCGAGTGGCGCCAACAGCACCTTGGCGCCGGTGCTGTCCGCGATGGCGTCGGCGGCACGCTCCCCCGCGGCGGGGTCGCGCACGGCGATGGTGACCTCGGCCCCGGCCCCTGCCAGCACTCGCGCGGTCTCCAGGCCGATGCCGGAGGCGCCGCCGGTGACCACGGCGCGACGCCCCGTCAGATCAACGCCGGCGATGACCTCGTCAGCAGTGGATTCAAACCCGAAACCGAAGCTTCCCTCGGACATGTGTCCCCCTCCGGTGATAACGTTCAACTAACCGGAGGTTCCTCCGGTTGGATCTCCACAGTAAGCGGAGGATCCTCCGTTTGCAAGTCCGAAGAGGTGACGCGTCGATGGACGAAGGTCGTCCGTTGCGTGCCGACGCCCAACGCAACCGCGATGCCCTGCTGGCCGCCGCCGTGGCGGCCTTCGCCGCGGAGGGCCCCGAGGTGACCCTGGAATCGGTGGCCGCGGCGGCGGGCGTGGGCATCGGCACCCTGTACCGCCACTTTCCCACCCGCGACGCCCTGGTCGAGGCCGCGTACCGCAACGAACTCGGCCGGCTGTGCGACAGCGCCGAGGGATTGCTCGCCACTCTGCCCCCGGACCGCGCAGTGCGCGCCTGGATGGACCGGTTCGTCGACTACGCGGTGACCAAGCGCGGCATGAAGGACGCGCTGCACGGGCTGATCGCGGCGGGCGGCAATCCATTCGCCCAGACCCGCGACCGCCTGCTCGGCGCCCTGGGGTCACTGTTGACCGCCGCCGTGACCGCCGGCACCGTGCGGGCCGACATCGCTCCCGCGGACCTGCTGGCCACCCTCGGCGGAGTTTCGATGGCGGTCAGCGATGCCGCCGGCCGGGAGCAGGCCAGCCGGGTGTTGGACCTGGTGATGGACGGAATGCGTTACAACGCCGGCGCCTGACGCTGCCTCAGCGTCGGGTGAACGTGAGGTGGGTGACGCCACTGGGCATGGTCACGCTCTGCACGTCGAAGCGTTCGTGCAGGCGGTCCAGCCCGTCCCAGAGTCGCTCGCCGCGGCCGAGCACCACCGGCACGACAGCCAGGTGCATATGGTCGACGAGGTCGGCGGCGAGGAACTGACGCAGCGACGAGACGCCACCGCCGATGCGCACGTCCAGGCCGCCCGCAGCCTCCTTGGCCAGGACGAGCGCCTCAGCCGGGGTGGCGTCGATGAAGTGGAACGAAGTGCCGTTCGCGAACTCGATCGGCGCGCGACGGTGGTGGGTCAGGATAAAGACCGGCGTCAGGAACGGCGGCGCGTCGCCCCACCAGCCCTGCCAGCTCTCGTCGAACTCACCGGGGGTCGGATCGAACTTGTTGCGGCCCATGATCTCCGCCCCGATGCCCTGACCCCACCCGGTGCTGAGCACCCGCTCCGGGCCGGCCGGGATGTCGGGCTGCTTGTCGATGCCGTGGATCACGCGGCCGTCGAACCATTTCAGCATCGAGAGGTCGGCGTCGCCGAACGGCGCCTGTCGGCTCTGGCCCTTCCCCGTACCGAAGCCGTCCAGCGAAATCGTGAAGTTGTGCACCCGAGTGCGGGCCATAGCAGTCATGCCACCCTTCAGCTGGTCGTCGAGAGCATGACCGCCAACCTATTCCGCCCGCACGCAGCGAACCGACACGTTCTCCACCGACGTGACACACTGGAGTCTCCGTAGCGCGCCTCGGATCTGTTCAGACCTTGCGCTTCCCTTGCCGCTAACGCGTTTGTTGGCGACAGGGGAGAAACCGGTGGCCATTCCTTCCGTTCTTGATGGACGCTCCCGAATCGCTCTGCTGAGCACATATCCGCCGACACAGTGCGGGCTGGCGACATTCAGCGCGGCGCTGCGCGGACAATTGGGGTCGCGGGCGGACGTGATCCGCGTGGTCGATCAGCCGGTCACCCGGTCCAGCCCCGACGTGGTCGGGCACCTGGTGAATGGGTCCACCAGCAGCGCGTCGGCCGCTGTGCGCCGGCTCAACGATTACGACGTGGTCATCGTCCAGCATGAGTACGGCATCTTCGGTGGCCCCGACGGGGTCGAGGTTGCCGACCTGGTGGAGAACCTCAAGGTCCCGACCATCGTCGTGCTGCACACCGTGCTGGAGACGCCGACCAGCCGCCAGCGGGAGATCCTGCAACGTCTGGTTCGCGCCGCCGATGCGCTGGTCACCATGACCGAGACCGCGCAGCGCCGCGTCATCGACCTTTACGGGGCGGACCCGGCCACCGTCCACACCATTCCGCACGGAGCGGTCAACCATCACAAAGCCTCCGGCGGGCGGGCCACGGGGGCTCGCCCGCTGGTATTGACCTGGGGTCTGCTCGGCCCCGGCAAGGGCATCGAGTGGGCGATCGATGCGCTGCCGGCACTGCGCGATCTGAACCCGCGCTACCTCGTGCTGGGCTCCACCCATCCGCGGGTCCTCGAGCGGCAGGGAGACGTCTACCGGGAAAGCCTGTCGCGCCGCGCCGAGCAACTCGGGGTGACCGACCTGGTCGAACTGGACCCCAGCTACCTGCCGGTGACCGATCTGTTCGACATCGTGGCGAGCGCCGACCTCGTGCTGCTGCCCTACGACTCCCGCGAGCAGGTCACCTCGGGGGTGCTCATCGAGGCGGTCGCCGCGGGACGCCCGGTGGTGTCCACCGCCTTTCCGCATGCCGTCGAACTGCTCACCAACGGCGCCGGATTGCTTGTCCCGCAAGGGGATTCGGCCGCGTTGGGTGCGGCCATCCGGCGGGTGTTGACTGAGCCCGGCCTTGCCGAAACGATGGCAGCCGCCGCGGCCGTGGAGGCGCCCGCGTTGTATTGGGACGCGGTGGCTGCCCGGTACAGCGAGCTCGCCGAGGACCTGTGCGCCACCGAGCTGGCCCCGACCGCATGACACCGATCCAGTACCCGCCGCCCCCTTTCGCCCATCTGGTGCGCCTGACCGACAAGCGCGGCGTGCACGAGCACGCGAACCGGACCCGGCCCCGGGCCGAACACGGCTACTGCCTCGACGACGTCAGCCGAGCGCTGGTCGTGGTCAGCCGGGAGACCGAGCCGGTCGAGCTGATCGCGGCGCTGCGCCGCCAGTACGTGGATTTCGTGCTCGACGCCCAGGGACCGGACGGTCGCTTTCGTAACCGCAAGGGCACCGACGGGACGTGGTCCGGGGAACTGTGCGTCGAGGACTGCTGGGGTCGTGGCATCTGGGCCCTGGGGGCCGCCGTCGCCGGAGCCGGCGCAACGCTGACGACGACCGCACGCGCGGAACGGGACGTCGCGTTGGGCGCATTCGAGCGCGCGGCCCGCTGGCGCTCCCCGTGGTCGCGGGCGATGTCCTTCGCCGGGTTAGGGGCCGCCGAGGTGCTCGGCATCCGGCCCCGACATCCCGGCGCGCGTGCCCTGCTCGCCGACGTGGTCACCCGCATCGGGCGGCCCGCCGGCCAACCCGGCTGGCCGTGGCCGGAGCCCCGACTGACCTACGCCAACGCCGCCATTCCCGAGGTCCTGATCGCCGCCGGGTCCGCGCTGGGCAACGACGAGGCGCTGGCCGATGGCCTGTCGCTGCTCGGCTGGCTGCTCGAGCGGGAGACTCGCGACGGGCACCTGTCGGTCACCCCGGTCGGCGGCAGCGGCCCGGCGGACGCCCCGCAGCCGCGCTTCGACCAGCAGCCGATCGAGGTTGCCTCGCTCTCCGACGCCTGCGCCCGGGCCTTCGCCGTCACCGGGGACCCGCGTTGGGCCGAGGGCGTCCACCTGGCCGCCCGCTGGTTCCTCGGGCACAATGACAGCGGCACTCCGATCGTCGACCTGGACAGCGGAGGTGGCTGTGACGGTCTGGAGGCCGCGGGCCGCAATGAGAACCAGGGCGCCGAATCCACCATCGCGCTGATCACCGCGCTGCAGCAGGTCCGCGCCTTGTCGCTGTGCGCCGCGTGATCACCCGCAGCGACGTCATTCTGCGAGCCGACCCGAGTCGAGTGCTGGCCCGCCTGTTCGTGCCGGGCCACGAGTTGCCGACCGAGACCGAGTCCCGCGCCACCGGCGTGCTGGCCCGGATCCTGCACTTGCCCGAGGACGCGGTGCGCGGCGCGCTGGCGCATGTCCGGGCGGAGTACCTCGGCCGGCACCGCGACCTGCCCGCGATCCTGGCGGCCCACTACGAGCAGATCGCCCACCGGATCCCGGACGGCGATCCGCTCACCGCGGACCGCAAAGCCCTCCTGGGCGCGACGTTCACCAACGAGTACTCCATCGAGGGCGCCGCCCTTTTCAACCCGAGCGTGGTCGCCCACCCGGACCAGAGGGATCTGCCCACCGGCGCGGTCCGCTTCGTGATGAGTCTGCGCGCCGTGGGTGAGGGACACATCTCCTCGATCGAGTTCCGCACCGGCGTCTGGGGGCCTGGGTCCACGCTGCGCCTCGACGACCCCGGCCCACACGTGGAACAGGGAGCCATCGCGCGCACCCGGCACGACCGCGACGTGTTCGCCGACCGTTTGCGTGAGGAGGGCGCGGACACCGAGAGCACCCGGTATCTGGTCAGCCGACTCGGCGCCGAATTCGACTACGCGGAGCTCGAATCCGCCCTGCACGAGCTGCACGGTCAACAGGTCACCCGCCACGGTGGCGCGCACACGGACGAGCTCGCCCGAAGCCTGGTCCGTAACAGCTACCGCGTGGTCTTCGACATCGACTCGACCCTGCCCGAGCGCGTGCTGTGGCCCTACGGTCCGGCGGAGAGCCACGGCATGGAGGATGCCCGCTTCGTTCGCTTCATTGACGACGACGCAGCCGTGCGCTACCTGGCCCCCTACACCGCATTCGACGGCAACCACATTGCGCCCCAGCTGATCTCGACGACCGACTTCCGCACCTTCACCATCAGCCAGTTCGCCGGGCCCGGCGCGAAAAACAAGGGCTTGGCGTTGTTCCCCCGCCGCATCGGCGGCCGGTACTTCGCGTTGTCGCGCTGGGACCGGGAGAACTGCTCGATCACCTCCTCCCCGGACGGACGGCGCTGGGAGGACGGCCCGCAGATCTACGAGCCGCGCGAGCCCTACGAGCTGATCCAGACGGGCAACTGCGGCTCGCCGTTGGAGACCGAGGCCGGCTGGCTGGTGCTCACCCACGCCGTCGGCCCGATGCGCGAGTACACGATCGGCGCCCTGCTGCTGGATCTCGACGACCCCACGAAGGTGCTCGGCCGCCTGCGTGAACCGCTGATGCGCGCAGATGAGGACGAGCGCAACGGTTACGTCCCGAACGTCGTGTACTCCTGTGGCGCCATGGTCCACGACGGCTCGCTGCTGTTGCCCTACGGGGTGAGTGACGCCTCCGTGCGTTTCGCGTTCCTCGACGTTGCCGCGTTGCTCGACCGGCTCACCACCGGTGATTCCCCCGCGACGATGCCCGCGAACAACGCCGCGTAGTCCGCCACCATGCGCTCGGCAGAGAAGCGCGCGACGGCCTCGGCACGACAGGACTGCCGGGGCAACTGTCCGACCTCCGACACCGCGGTGAGCGCACCCGCGGTGTCGTTGACCAGAAAACCGGTCCGGCCGTGATCGATCAGCTCCGGCATCGAGCCGAGTCCGAAGGCAATGACCGGTGTCCCGGTGGCCATCGACTCGACGACCGCCAGGCCGAACGGCTCGGCGAAGCTGATCAGGTGCAACAGGGCCAGCGCACCACCCAGCAAGCTGTCGCGCTCGGCCGGCCCCACCGGCCCGATGTAGGTGATGTCGCCGCCCAGTTGCGGCTGCACCTGCTCGCGGAAGTACCCCTCGTCCTGCACGATCCCGGCGATCACCAGCGGCATCCCGGCGCGGCGAGCAACCTCGATCGCCAGGTGGGTGCCCTTGTGCGGATGGATCCGGCCGAGGAACAACAGATAGCCGCCGGGCTCCGGCACGAAGGTGAACCGGGCCAGGTCGATGCCGTGGTAGATGGTCGCGGCGTAGCCCAGGTCCGGGTGTCGATCGGCGTCGCTGATCGCGACGTAGTGCGAGTGATCGTCGTAGGCCCGGAAGACCGGGAGGATCCCTTCGGAGGAGAACCCGTGGATGGTGGTGACCACCGGGGTCGACACCAGCCGGCTGTAGGTCAGCGGCAGGAAATCGAACTGATTGGACATCAGATCGAACTCGCCCGCCCGCTCGAAGGCCGCCGCGATGTGCAGGCCTCCGTAGACCTTGGCATCGATGGAGATGTCTTCCTCGTAACCGGTCGGCGCTTCACTGTGCAGTCGTCCCGCGGTCAACGAATCAGCGGTGGCGAACAACGTGACATCGTGGCCGAGGCCCACCAGGCCCTCGGCCAGCGTGGACGCGACCTGCTCCCAGGGCCCGTAACTGCGTGGCGGCGTGCGATGCGCCACCGAGGCCAAGACCGCGATGCGCAGGGCTGTGGTCACCCGTGACCATTCCGCTGTGGCAGGGGCAACCGATCGCCGTCCTCATCGACGAGGCAGCCATCGGCAACAACGACCGGGTACGTGTGCTGCTGAACGCCTTGGGCCTGCAGATCATCATCGTCGACGCTCATCCAGCCACCCTAGCCGCGCCGGCTGTGGGCATCTTCGGCAGCGATATCCCACCGGTGAGCGGCTGCCACGCCTGGTACGTCGGTCCCGGGCCGGCGCCTCGTTGGATGCATTGGACGCTGGGACGAGGAGCCGCCACCACCATCCACATCCTGCGCATGCTGGGCACGGCCCTGGCGCAGGAGCAGGCGGCGGTGGCCTTTCGGGCGGCGGGCGCCGGACGTCTGCTCCCCACCCGGACCACGCTGGATCCCGGTGTGCTGCGCGGGGTCGACCGGGCCGTGTCCCCGATGAACCTGAAGAGCACCGCCCACTCGGCCGCGGCACTGGACCCGGAACCCCTGCTGCGCAAGGCATTTACCGCGATCGAGGCCTGCTGCGCACACAACGGCGCCATTGCCGCGGCACCGCCGGCCGGATCGGGTGAACCCGACTACTGGTTCTTCTGGCAACGGGACGGCGCGGCCGCGGCGCTCGCCCTGCATGCGCTGTCCATCGCGGGGCCGCTCGACCTGCGCGCCCGGGCCGCGGCGCTGTGTCGGGCGTACGTCGCGTTCGTGGGGCGGATCGAACACGGCGACGCACTGGTTGCCGGGCGCCTCACGATGGACGGGATCCCCGTCGGTGGTTACGGCGACCCGCAGCACGACGGGCCAGCCGCGACCGTGCTGGCCGTGCTGACCCTGGACCCCACCGCGTTGGAGGTCGCCCGACCTTTCCTGGAACACCTGCTGCTCCCCGGCAAGCGCACCGGATTCGACCTCTGGGAACTCACTAAGGGTCGTAGCTTCCACGCCGCGAATCTGCGCCGACGCGCCCTGCGCCTGGCCGTGCAGGTCGCGACGAATGTCGACGACGCCCTCGCCGAACGCTGTCGCGTCACCGACGAACGCCCCGCTTTCGTCGACCCCACAGGGGGTTGGCGACACATCCTGGACCCCGACCCGGAGTGGTTCCGAACCACCACGCGCCTGGACGTGAGCGTCCTGGGCAGCGCCCTGCTCGCCTTCGACCACGAGAACGAGATCAACCACCCCCGCCTGGCCCAGACCGCGCAACGACTGGAGACGCACTATGCGGCCAAGTGGCCGGTCAACATTGCGTGGCGGCGGGCCGCGAACGCCGGCGCCGGCATCGGACGGTTTCCCGAGGATGCCAACGACGGCTTCGGCAGCACCGGGGGAAACCCCTGGCCGATCGCGACACTGTGGATGGCCCAGTACCACTTCCATCGGGGCAACCGGGAGCTTGCCGAGGGCTATCTGGCGTTCGTGGTCACCCACGTCGATGCTGATGCCATCAGCGAACAAATCGATGCGGTGACCGGTGCACCGCGCGGGGCACGAGGACTGGCCTGGGCACACGCCGAACTGGTCATCACCCTGCTCGCCCGGAATCCGTCTCGGGGTTAGTGCTTTCGGACGGGCGACTCTCCCGCGGCCCGTTCCCGAGCATGGGCGAGCACGACATCGGCGGGTAGCTCTCGGTTGAGCAACGTCAGCGCGACTTCGGTCAGGCGCAGGTTCCGATCACGGGAGAACCGCCGCAGGATCGCGAAGGCCGCGTCCACGTCCAGTTCGGCGTACTGGGACAGGAACCCCTTGGCCTGCTCGATGATCACCCGGCTGTTCAACGCGTGCTGGAGTTGGAGGTTGAGCGCCTTCCCGTCCGCGGCCGATCGCGCCGAGACCAATGCAACGGCGGCCACATTCGCCAGCGACTGCCCCAACGCAAGGTCGCCGGCCTCCAGTGCGCCCGCCTTCGCCCCGAACAGACCCAACGCGCCCAGCACCGTCGAGTGCAGTCGCAACGGCAACCCGTGTACCGAGGCGAACCCGGCTCCCACCGCGGTTGGCGCGAACCGTGGCCAGCGCGCCGCTTCCAGCTCCAGGTCCGGGACCGACACCGCCGCGCCACTGTGGAAACAGTCCAGACACGGGCCCTGCTCGCACTGCAACTGGAACAGCTCCAGGTTGCGGGTGTGCTCGGAGGAAGCGGCCGCCACCCGCAGCACCCCATCGACGTCCGCCAGCAGCAGACCCGCCCATTCCACGTCCAGCAGCTCGACGCAGATACCGGTCAACCCGGTGTACAGATCAACGATGTCGTAGTCGTCGGCCAACGCCTCCGAGATGGACACGAACGCGGCGATGACCGCCCGCTCCCGATCATTGCCCCTCACGATTCACCTCCAGGCGCGAAGCACGTCAGAACGCCGGGGTCCGGAGCGAACTCCACGAGCGTCCCACACGCCTCCCGGCGTCTGCTTGCCGCGAAACGCACGCGTCGTTTGCTGAACGGGCTCCGGGGGCATAGCGTCGGTTGCACTGGTGATCCTGACCTCGTCGCCAGGCACGCCCATCGTGGGCATGCCACAGCAGGTGCGAGGAAATGCCGATGGACGCGATAGCACCAATGCCGCTCAGATTTCGATGAGTTCTGCCGCGCCTTCGCTGTATCCGTTGCGATTCGAGCCGATCTACCAGAACCGGCCCTGGGGTGGCCGGCGGTTCGCCGATCTGCTCACCGCGCCGTTGCCCGCCGGACTGGTCGGCGAGGCGTGGCTGCTCAGCGATCGGGATGACCACCAGAGTCAGGTGGCCAACGGACCGCTCACCGGCCAGACCATCGGCGCGTTGCTGAAGCAGTGGCCGGTGGAAATGTTGGGCTCGCTGGCCGGGCGCTTTCCCCGGTTTCCGCTGCTGCTCAAGTTTCTCGACGCCCGCGACATGCTCTCCGTGCAGGTACACCCCTCGGATAGCCAGGCGGCCGAACTCGGCACGGGCGACAGCGGCAAGACCGAGGCCTGGGTGGTGCTGGAGGCAGCGCCGGAGAGCCGCATCTACGCCGGAGTCAAGCCGGGTACCACCGCGGGCGAGCTACGCCGAGCCCTCTCCGGCACCGAGATCACGAATCTCCTGGCCTGCTTCAGCCCCCGGGCCGGTGACGGGGTGCTGTTGCCGGCCGGCACCGTGCATGCCTTCGGTGGCGGCATCGTGGTCTTCGAGGTCCAGCAGAACAGCGATCTGACGTTCCGTCTGTACGACTGGGACCGCGCCGATCCCGCCACCGGGAGGCCACGAGAGCTCCAGGTCGACCAGGCGCTCGCCTGCACGGATTTCGCCGCCGGACCGGTCGTTCCGGTGGTGCCGGTGGGCGATGAGCTGTTCCGGTGCGAGCAGTTCGGGCTGCGGCGACTGAGCGGGGCGACTCGGTTCGAGGTCGGCGCCGAGGGGATGCCCCGGATCCTGGTGTGCATCGGCGGCGAGGGCGATCTGGAACACGACGAGCAGAGATTCGGTGTTGGCAAGGGCGATGTGGTGCTGCTGCCGGCCGCGGTGGGCGTCTGCGCCTTTGCGCCGGGCGTATCCGCCACCCTGCTCGAGGTATCACTGCCGGAGGGCTCGACGTCATGAAGCAACTGATCGTCTTCGATCTGGACGGCACGCTGGCAGAGAGCAAGTCCTCGCTGGACGAGGAGATGGCCCGGCTGCTCACCGATCTGCTGGGTGTGGTGCGCGTAGCCGTCATCTCCGGCGGGGCATGGCCCCAATTCGAGAAGCAGTTGCTGACCCTGCTGCCCCACGACCATCGGCTGCAGGCGCTCTCGCTGCTGCCCACCTGCGGCACCAAGTACTTCTCCTACGACACGACGTGGGAGCAGCTCTACTCCGAAGACCTGACCGAGGCGGAGAAGGCGCGCATCATCGACGCACTGCATCAAGCCGGTTCCGCCCTGGAGCCGCCCGCGCAGGTCTGGGGAGCCATCACCGAGGACCGTGGCAGTCAGGTCACTTTCTCAGCACTGGGACAGCAGGCTCCGCTGGAGGCCAAGGTGCGCTGGGACCCGGACTTCGCCAAGCGGACCACGATGAAGGCGGTCCTCGACGAACTCATCCCCGAGTTCGAGGTGCGGCTGGGTGGCTCGACCTCGGTCGACATCACCAAGCGCGGCATCGACAAGGCCTACGGAATCCACAAGCTCCGCGACATCCTCGGCGTGGCCATTGAGGAGATGGTGTTCATCGGCGATGCCCTGTTCCCCGGCGGGAACGACTACCCGGCCAAGCAAGCCGGTGTCACCTCGATCCAGGTCAGGGATCCCGAGGAAACGAAGCGGGTTATCGAAACGCTGCTGGCCTGCCTGGGCGGTGCACGGCGCTAGCCAGGGCCGGCAACCTGGTGCGATGAAGCCGCACGTCGCGCCGGGGTCGGCGTCCAGCGCCCGGGTCAAGGTTCTCGTGTCCTTCGTCGCGGGGACGGCCGCCACGGTGACCACTATCCTCTGGGGCTCTCCTCGAGCCGCCCCGTTGGTCGGCTGGGACGTGCTCGCCGCGGTGTACGCGGCGTGGGTGTGGTGGACGGTCTGGCCGATGGACGCAGCCGCGACCGCTGTGCACGCACAGCGCGAGGACCCCGGCCGCGAGCTGACCGATCTGGTCCTGCTGGGCGCGGCCATCTCGAGCCTGGTGGCCGTTGGGGTGGTGCTGTTCGGTGCGAGCAGTGCCCCGGGCAATGTGAAATATGTGCGGGCCGGGTTCGCCGTTGGCTCGGTCATCGTCTCGTGGGTGTTACTGCACACGGTGTTCGCGCTGCGGTACGCGAAGCTGTACTACGGATCGCCAAGCGGGGGGATCGACTTCAATCAGTCCGCGGACCCGCAGTACAGCGACTTCGCCTACCTGGCCTTCACGTTGGGTATGACCTTCCAGGTCTCCGATACCGACATCGGCCGCGCCGATATCCGCCGAACGGCGCTGCGGCACGCGTTGGTCTCGTTCCCGTTCGGGACCGTGGTGATCGCCACCTCGATCAACCTCGTGTCCGGACTGGCGAAGTGACCCGGATCAGCGCCTCTCCGGCGGGGTACTCGCCTCGCGGGCCAACAGCTGCAGCTGCGCCGGCGCGGCCGGGCCGGTCGGCCAGGCGCCGGGCTTGTAGCGGCGGTCGGTGGAGACGTAGCGCCCCGGCGCACCGTTGACCACCGAGGTCGCGTCGGCGTCCCACCAGATCTCCCGGGCGTCCCGGTGCGGGCCGTACGCGCCGTTCGGGTAGCCCCACGTGCCCTCCGGACCGGACCCGCCGGGGTAGGCATGCAGACCGGCCGCGAACGTCTGCGGAGTCAGGTTCGGGCCGGCCATCTGAATGCCGAGCGCCAACTGGTAGACGAAGTCGTAGAACAGGTCCGCGCCGAAGATCGGCTCGTGGTCGGGGTCGACGGATTTCGCTGCGGCGTAAGCAAAACTCGCGCCCTGCGGCTGTTCCTGACCCAGCTGGCTGATCCCGAACGCGTGCTTCCACTGAGTGGCGTCGTAGAGCTGACCGAACTCATCGGAGTCGGTGAGCACCGTGCCGGTGACCAGCCACTCCGGGTAGTAGCTCTGCTGACTCATCCGGTTGGCCAGCAGGAGTGGCAGCAGCGGGTCGGTGAGCAGTACCACCGTGGTGATCCCGTCGGACTTGATCTTGGCCGCGAGATTGTTCGCCTGGTCGGAGAACTGCGCCAGGTCGAGGGTGTAGCTGTACCGCGTCGGCTTGTTGCCCGCCCCGTTGACGATTTTCAGCGCAGCGTCCAGACATTGCTGGTACTCGGGGTTGTCCGGGGTGATGATGCCGACCTTGCGCGGCTTGCCGACCATACCCGGCCCGGCGTGCTCGGCCGGGAAGCCGAACACCCGCTTGTTCAGGTACTCCGCGACGGTCTCACCCAGCGACGTGCAGTCCGGGAACGGGCTCCACGAGTACGGCTGGTGCGCGGCGAACCATTGCCGGGACAGGTACGGCGCACCGATCGCGATCACCGCGTGACGGGCCAGCGCGTCGTTGTACGGCTGGGTGAACGCACTGATGTCGGCGAACGTCTTGAGTTCCTTCGCCGCACGGATCGCGTCGGCCTGCGCGGCCTCCTGGCCGGCGCCGACGAATTCGTTGAACACCGAGCCCTTGCCGTGCCACTCGACCAATTCGAGCTTGCGCCCGTACATCTGGAAACGCTGCGAGAAGTAAGTGATGTAGTCCTGCACAGTGCGCCGGAAATCCGCGGCGGTGGACTGCGGGATCTTGTCCGCCTTGTCCCCGGCCAGTTGCCGGATCACGCTCTGGAAATCGCTGATGTTCTCCACCGGCAGCCGGAACGAGACGCGAATGCTGTCCGCACTAACCCCGAGGCTGGTCGCCCCGCCGTTGTTCTTCCCCTTCGCCCAGGCGATGCACGGCGGGGAATACGGGTCACCGACCACCTGCACGGTGCGGTCCGCGCACGGCCCCGCCGCGGCGAGCGCACCCGGTTGCCCGGCTACCGGGTGACCGGGCGCCGCTGCCGCGCCCGCGACGCCGGGGGCGGCCTTCGGCGCCGCACCCGGGGCGTTCGGCAGCACACTGCCGCCCGGCTGCGCAGCATCCACCGCAGCGGCGGGGTCGCTGCTGCCCGCGACCACAATCTCCTGCCGCGCGATGGTGGGCACCAATGTGACGACGAGCAAGAAAGCAATGGCCAACCCGAGCAGCGGCCCATATCCGCCGAACAGACGGCGCGGCGTACGGCCGAGGTCCCGTGGCGAGCGGGCAGAAGATCTCACCCCTCATCGTCGGTAACCAATGCCAATCGGTCAACTGCGCCATCAACCCCCGCAATACACCCGTTCTTCGCGCCGCGGCGAGGTACCTTGAAATGTGGCGATGTCGTTGAGGCTCAATGAAGAGGAGTCCGAAGCGCTACGCCGGACGGCCGAGACCGAGGGCCGCACGATGCAGGACGTGGCCCGCGCGGCGATTCGGAACTACGTCGGACAGCGCGACGACGCACACATGCACGCGCTGTTCGCTCGACTGGCCGAGCGTGATCGGGAGATTCTCGAGCGGCTCGGGCGGTGACCGAACACCTGGCGGTCGACGAGCTGTTGATCGCCGCCGGGCACACGGGGGGCGGGCACCCTCAGGTGCGTGACCCGGGCGCCCTGGCCGCTGCTGCGGCGCGGCCGCAGACCACGATGTTCGGGTTGGACGCCTACCTCACCCTGCAGGCCAAGGCGGCGGCGCTGCTGCACTCCATCGTGCGCAACGACCCGATGGTGGACGGCAATAAGGGACTCGGCTGGCTGGCGACCGTCGCCTTCCTGGAGATCAACGGGTACGAGCTGCGCATCGCCGATCCGGGCACCGCGGAGGGCTTCGTCGTGGCGGTCGCCGATGGCCGCATCGATGTCGACGCGGCCGCCGTATTTATCGAAGAGCACTGGCGGCCGCTCCTGGTCCGACCCCGCGGCTAACCTCCCCGGGTGAGCAGGACGTTGCCCGTCGTTCGGGTCGAGGCCGGCGCGTGGGCCGATCGGGAGACCCCTTCGGGGGAGTTCCCGGCAACCCTGGGCGCGGTCCGCACCCTGCTGCGCACCGGCCTGGACCCGGGCGCGCTCACTGTGGTCGTCGGGGAGAACGGAACCGGGAAGTCCACCGTGGTCGAGGGCATCGCCGATGCCTACGGCCTGCCGCCCGGCGGGGGTGGGCCGCGCCGCGGCGCGGCCGCTGCCGAGACGCCACTGGGGCGGGCGCTGCACGTCGTGCGTGGCCGCGGAGCACCGAGGCACGGACACTTCCTGCGCTCGGAGTCTCCGCAGCAGGGCTTCGGCACCACCTCCCTTCGGGGCAGCACCACGGCAGCCGCGCGCGCCCACGAACTGAGCCACGGGGAGTCGTTCCTGACCATGGCCGCGAGCCACCTGCGACTGCCGGGCCTGCACGTGTTCGACGAGCCGGAGTCCGGGCTGTCCTTCGGCTCTTGCCTCACCTTCGCGACCCTGGTGGTCGACGCGGTGGCCGCCGGGTCACAGGTGCTGCTGTCCACCCACTCCCCGGTGCTGGCCGGGATCCCCGGAGCGGTGCTGATCGAGCTCGATGACGACGGACTTCGCCGCGTCGTGTTCGACGAGCTGGACCTGGTCACCCAGCATCGTCGCTTCCTCGCCGACCCCGACCGCTACTACCGCAGCCTGCTCGACGATGCGTGAACCGGCCCCGGCGGAACTGACGCGCCGGGTGGGGCTCTGGTGAAAGGCGGAAACATGTATGTAATGTGCGCGTTACGTGCCCGAATTCACTGGGGTGACCGATGCGCACCACGTCCCGCCTGGCGGTCGTCGCCGCGCTGGGCTGCGCCTCGGTCGGGATCGCCGCAACCGCGCGGGCGAGCGTCGCGCCGATCCAAGAGCCGGCCACCGGCCTGGTCGCCTCGGGGGGCCACTGGGCGCCGGCCGCCACCGCCACCATTCACCCCGGGGTGGTGACGGTCACCAACCTCGCCTCGTGCACCGCGAACTTCTTGTACACCGACGGCGCCCACGTGTACCTGGGGCAGGCAGCGCACTGCTCGGCCAGCGGCGGGCCCACCGACACCAACGGCTGCACCACCCCGTCGCTGCCGTTGGGCACCGCAGTGCACCTGCAGGGCAGCAACGTGGTCGGCACGCTCGCCTACAACTCGTGGTTGGCCATGCAGGACGCGCACGAGACGGACGCGGACGCGTGCGCGCACAACGACCTCGCGCTGATCCGGCTGCCGGATTCCGCAGTGGCGCGGGCGAACCCGTCGATGCCGTTCTTCGGCGGCCCGGTGGGCATCAACACCGTTGGCACCAGCAGCGGCGACCAGGTGCTCTCCTATGGCAATTCCCCGCTGCGGCAGGGCATCAGCCCGCTCTGCCCGAAGGAGGGCACCAGCCTGGGCGATGGCGCGCACGGCTGGACCCACAAGATCTACACCATCACCCCGGGCATCCCCGGCGATTCCGGCTCCGCCGTCCTGGACGCTCGCGGCCGCGCTCTCGGTGATCTCGCCACCCTGGAGTTCGCTCCGTTCCCCGGCGCCAACCAGGTCTCGGACCTGGCCCATGAGCTCGCCTGGGCCCGCACTCATATCGCGGCGTTCCAGGCCCTGCGGGTGATCGCCGGCACCGAGCCGTTCCTCGGCGCCGGCGAGTGAGCTGAGCCTGCCTCAGGTCACGCCCAGCACGCCGGATTCCCGTAGCGCGGCGAGCTCTGCCGCGCCCACGCCCAGTTCCAGAAGGACCGCCGCGGTGTGCTGCCCGAGCGCGGGCACCGCACCCATGGGCGCGGTGCGGCCGGCGAACAGCATCGGCGGCAGCAGTCCGCGCACCGGACCGACCGGGGAGTCCACCTCGCGCCACCGGTCCCGGGCAAGCAGGTGCGGATGCTCGACAACCTCCGCGGCGCTGCGGTAGGTGGAGTTGCCGATGCCGGCCTCGTCGGCGGCGGCCTGGATCGTGGCGAGGTCGTGCTTCGCGCACCACGCGCCGACCGCCAGGTCGAGTTCCGCACGGTGGCGGACGCGGTCGCTGTTGCGGAGGTAGCGCTCGTCGTCGGCGAGGTCCGGGCGGTCGATGACCTCGCGGGCAAGGCGTTGCCATTCGCCGTCGTTGGTGGTGCCCAACACCACGGTGCGGCCATCGGCCGTGGGGTAGGCACCGTAAGGAACCGCCGCGGGCGACCCCATCCCCACCGGCTGCTGGTCCACGCCGGTGTAGGCGGTCCAGGTCAGCGGATACCCCATCATCTCGATCATCGCGTCGAACAGGCTCACCGCGATCTGCGCACCGAGACCGGTGACGTGGCGTTCCTGCAACGCGGCCAGGATGGCCAGCGCCGCATACAACCCGGTGACCCCATCGGCGAACGGCGGTCCGGGTTTGGCCGGCGCGCCGGGCAGGCCGGACGCTTGTGCTCGGGCAATGTGGCTGGCCAGTTCCGCGTCCAAAATCTTCAATTGCCGGAGTCCGTCGGCCATTTGCGGATAGTCCGGTGTCATCGACGGATCGGAGATGGAGGCGTAAAAGCGCCGGAACAGTTGCTTGAAGGTGTCGGGATAACCTTCGGCATGGCCGCCGGGATAATCCGCGTAGCCGCGCGCCTCTTCATTCATCAACGATGGGTCTTTCAGCAACAGCTGGTTTGGCGCATCGCGATGGCCCAGCCACAATTCCTCGGGAGATTCCTGACGCCAGGTGGCACCGCCCTTGGTGCCGTAAATCTCCAGCACCAGCCCGTTCTTGCGCCCCGCAGAAACCTGGCTGGCGGTCATGGCGCCCCGCGCCCGGCCCATGTGGAACAAGGTGGCGCCGAAATCCTCGGTGACGATCGGCGTGTCCACCGTCTCGCCTGACGCGCCCAGTTTGCCGGAAAAGCTTTCTCCCCCACCTTTTGGCTGTTTCCTGGTAGGATAGAAAATCTGCAGATCGCTGCACACCGCTGAGACCTTCAGTCCGGTGACATGCTCCGCCATGTCGAAGAAGTGCGAGCCGATATCGGCCATCACCCGCGATGGACCGCTGACCTTCGGGTCCACGCGCCAGTTCCAGTCGTTCTCATACAGCATCCAGTCCTGGGAATAGGTGCCCTGGACCACCAATATATCGCCGAATTCGCCGGCTTCGCGCATGCGCCGCATCTGCTGTACCATCGGGTAATAGCGCAGATTGTGGTTCAATCCGCCGCGCAGGTTCTTTCTTGCCACCAGCGCGGTCAGCTCCTGCGCTTCGGCCACGCTCATCGCCAGTGGCTTTTCGCACAGCACATGCTTGCCGGCTTCCAGCGCCGCCTTGGCGATGGGAAAGTGCGACACGTTGGGGGTGGTGATATGCACGGCATCGATCGAAGGATCGTTGATCACGTCGTGCCAGTCGTCGGTGACGTTGAGGACATTATAACCCGCACCCGCGGCGCGCGCCTTGTCCAGGCCGGTGGCGGCGACCTCCACCACGTCGATATTCTCGACGCGGCGCAACGCCTCCAGATGCACCCGGCCCATGAAGCCGGTGCCGATCACCGCCGTGCGAATGCGGTCCATCACACCCACCAGGCCGCGCTAGGTTTTTCCTTGATGATCACTTGGGCCAGCAGCGCCGCCGCCTTGGCGAGCCCCTCGTCGGGCGACATCAGGCTGTCCTCATGTTCGATGGACAGGACATTGTCATAGCCGTACATGCGCAAGGTGGAGATGAATTCGCTCCACCATTCGGCGCTGTGGCCATAGCCCACGGTGCGGAAAATCCAGGAGCGGTCGCGCTCGTTGGTATAGGACTTGGTGTCGAGCACGCCGGTGCGCGGCAGATTGGCGGGAAACATCTGAGTGTCCTTGGCATGGACATAATGAATGGCGTCGCCCAGCACACGGACGGCGGCGATGGGATCGATGCCCTGCCAAAACAGATGGCTGGGATCGAGATT